>VOFI01001102.1_pt1 | contig 96001 bp, 147 predicted proteins | sample 5384131 | NCBI WGS metagenome assembly VOFI01 (sample SAMN12384728, study PRJNA508395) | human gut metagenome | isolation source: healthy gut H | host: Homo sapiens
GCAATATGAGCTGATCCGATTAAAAAATGAGCTGGGAATTACATTTATCTACGTTACCCACGATCAGGAAGAAGCTCTCACCATGTCTGACACGATTGTTGTCATGAATCAGGGATACATCCAGCAGATCGGTACACCGGAAGATATCTACAACGAGCCGGAAAATGCTTTCGTAGCTGATTTTATCGGAGACAGTAATATTATTGCTGCAACCATGCTCGAAGACAAAGTTGTCCGTATGCTCGGTGCTGTCTGGAAATGTGTAGACGTAGGATTTGGTCATAACCGTCCGGTCGATGCTGTAATTCGTCCGGAAGATATTGATCTTGTCAAGCCTGGAGAAGGTGTTATTGACGGAATTGTAACAAACTTGATCTTTCAAAGGGCGTTCACTACGAGATGGAAGTTCTTGCCAACAACTATGAACTTCTCGTACATAGCACAGATATGTTCCCTGTAGGAACTGAAGTCGGAATCAAAGTGGATCCTTTTGACATCCAGATTATGAAAAAACCAGAATCTGAAGATGAGGAGGCACCCGCTGTTGAAGAATAGAAAATTACTTGCCGGGCCTTATCTTTTCTGGTCCGTGTCATTTATTATTATCCCACTGCTCATGATCTTTTATTATGGTCTGACAGATAAAGAAGGGACTTTTACCTGGTCTAACATTGCAATGATGGCTTCGCCTGAGAATCTGAAAGCACTCGGACTTGCACTGCTGCTTTCCCTGGTCAGCACACTGATCTGCCTGGTTCTTGCATATCCTCTTGCAATGATTTTATCTGAAAAAAACATGAACCAGACAAGTCTTATTGTACTGACTTTTTTTTCTTCTTCCTATGTGGATGAACTTTCTTCTGCGTACACTCGCCTGGCAGACACTGCTTGGAAAAAAAATGGTGTGATCAACAGCATTCTTGCATTCTTCCATCTGCCACAGCAGTCTATCATCAATACACCAGGGGCTATTGTATTAGGTATGGTGTATAACTTCCTGCCTTTTATGGTGCTTCCGATTTATAATGTATTGGCAAAGATTGATAAAGATGTCATTTACGCAGCAAGAGATCTTGGAGCCAATGAATTTCAGACATTTACACAGATCATCTTTCCTTTGAGCATTCCTGGAATTATCAGTGGTATCACTATGGTCTTCGTACCTGCGCTGACGACCTTTGTTATTTCCGACCTTCTCGGTGGAAGCAAGATTCTTCTGATTGGAAACGTGATCGAGCAGGAATTCAAACAGGGAAGCAACTGGCATACCGGAAGTGGGTTTATCCCTGGTGCTGATGATCTTCATCATCGCAAGTATGGCTGTGATCGCCAAATATGATAAAAACGGGGAGGGGACAGCATTTTAATGAAAAACTATAGCAAAAAAAAAAGATCTATCTGGCACTGATCTGCATTATTCTGTATGCACCGATCGTGACTTTGATGGTCCTCTCCTTTAACAATACTAAAACACGTTCCAAATGGGGCGGATTCACCGGAAAATGGTATGTGTCTCTTTTCCAAAACAAAGAGATTATGAATGCATTGTACACAACACTGATCATTGCATTGCTCTCTGCACTGATTGCAACATTGATCGGTACTTGTGCCGCACTTGGCATGCAGGCAATGAATTCAAGAATGCGTACCCTTTTTATGGGAGTTACAAACATCCCTATGCTGAATGCCGATATCGTAACAGGAGTATCCCTGATGCTTCTCTTCATTGCATTCCGCTTCACACTTGGATTCAAAACAATCCTTTTGGCACATATTACATTCAACATACCTTATGTCATCTTAAGTGTAATGCCAAAATTAAAACAGACGAACCGTAGAACTTATGAAGCTGCACTAGACCTTGGAGCTTCTCCGGCCTATGCATTCTTCAAAGTAGTACTTCCAGATATTATGCCTGGAATTTTCTCCGGTTTCCTGCTTTCCTTTACAATGTCTCTGGATGACTTTGTGATCACGCATTTCACAAAAGGTCCTGGTATTGATACACTCTCAACCAAAATTTACAGTGAAGTCCGTAAAGGAATCAAGCCTGAAATGTATGCACTTTCAACCATTATGTTTGTTACAGTGCTGTTACTTTTGATCCTGATCAATATGTCACCTGCCGAAAAGAAAAAAAGTAGTAAAAATAAAGCGTTTCGGAAAAGCACAAAAATTTGGAAGATTTTTCTTCCAACGTCTGGTACCCGTTGCTCTGGCTGTGCTTATTATCATCGGTGGTTTTATTTATGGAAAGAACGATGTTATCTCCTCACAAGGCCAGGTAATTGTTTATAACTGGGGTGATTATATTGATCCTGATGTTATTGATATGTTTGAAGAAGAAACCGGTATTGATGTAGTATATGAAGAATTTGAGACAAACGAGATCATGTATCCAAAAATTCAGTCGGGAGCGATTGCATACGATGTCGTATGTCCATCTGATTATATGATTCAGAGAATGATTGAGAATAATCTTTTGGAAGAGATTAATTATGACAACATCCCAAATTTGAAATATATCGATCAGAAATATATGGATCTTGCCAAAGGATTTGATCCTGATAATAAATATTCTGTCCCTTATCTTTGGGGGACTGTCGGAATCCTTTATAACAAGAAAATGGTAGATGAACCAATTGACAGCTGGGATGTTCTGTGGGATGAAAAATATAAAGATAGCATCCTCATGCAGGACAGTGTAAGAGATGCCTTTGGTGTCGCTTTAAAATACCTGGGCTATTCATTAAATTCAACAGACTTAGATGAACTTCAGGCTGCCAAAAAATCTGCTGATTGAACAGAAACCTCTTGTACAGGCATACGTTATCGACCAGGTACGTGATAAAATGATTGGAAATGAAGCAGCTCTCGGAGTAATTTATTCCGGCGAAGCACTCTACTGCCAGCAGGAGAATCCAAATCTCGATTACGTGATTCCTAAGGAAGGTTCTAATCTTTGGATTGATTCCTGGGTTATTCCAAAAAATGCAGAGAATAAGGAACATGCAGAAGAATTCATCAACTTCCTCTGTAGACCGGATATTGCAAAAATGAATTTTGAATACATCACTTACTCCATCCCTAACTCTGCCGGGCAGGCATTGATCGAGGATGACTACATGAGAAACAGCACGATTGCATTCCCTGATATTGATCAGTTGAAAAACTGTGAGACGTTTAATTTCCTCGGAGATGAAAATGAGGCGCTGTATAACGAATTGTGGAGAGAAGTGAAGTCAAAATAAATTTGTATTTGTTGCACGTAAACGAGAAGATAGACTCAGGTTCAGTCGATAGCGTTCCTTTTTTACTTCCGTCCGGAATTCTGTATTTAAGTGTTGAATTCGTTCCACGGCAATCCCTTCTGTCCTGGATAATGTAAGTGATGTGGATACTTTATTGTTGAGGACACATTTTAAGGCAGGAGCGGTTCTGAATACACTTTGTTCTGAATGTTAGAAAAAGCCCAAACAGAAATCACTCACGATGCCTGTTTGGGCTTTTTTCGTTACATTCATTCAAAGGGATGAAGAGGAGCGGGCCGGTGTCCGATGCAATAAAGTATCCATATCACTATCTAACAAAAGTTTTTGCTTCATCACTCAGAATTCAAACATCTAAATACAAATTTATACCACAAAATTCATCTTCTGATCGTCGTACTGCACGGAAAATCCTTTTCCTTCGAGGTACTCTTCTACCACCTGATACATCTCATCATATCGTCCTTCACAGGCGCAATTACCGAGTGGTTCGATCCAGAAGGATTGTCTTCCACAAGTGTCCCTGAGATGAATTCGGAAATTCAGACCTTTATCTTTAAGAATTCCATTTAATTCTATCACATCATTAAAAGATACATAACTCATTTTAATTCTCCTCTTCTTTACCTAATAAAATGTGTTGCAATTCGTTCTTCTTTCTCCGGAAGTCCAAACTGTTCTTTACCCAAGGCAATACTCTTCATAAGAAATGTCATGTTTCTGGCGAGGACTCTCATAGTCTGCTTTCCTTCTCCATCCTGCTCTGCTTCTCCTGGTATTCTTCCATGAATACTATTCCAATACTGACTGGAAGCAACTGGCATTCCAGAAATTGTAAAGTATTTGTTTAACTCGTCAAATGTTGCTGAACATCCACCGCGCCTTGCACAGACAACACTTGCTCCTACTTTCATAGTCTTATCAAATGGTGTGCTGTAGAACAGGCGGTCAAGACAGGCGATCAATGTTGCATTTGCGGATGCATAATAGACTGGACTTGCGATAACCAGTCCGTCTGCTTTCTCGAATTTCAAAGCCAGTTCGTTAACTACATCATCATAAACACATTTTTGCTTGGAAGCACATCCTCCACAGGCAACACATCCACGGACAGGTTTATTTCCAACAACTACTGTCTCTACTTCTACTCCATTTTCCTGAAAAATCTTTTCCATTTCTTTTAGTCCTACACTAGTATTTCCGTTTGCTCTTGGACTTCCATTAATCATAAGTACTCTTAATTTTTCTGCCATTGTTTCTCCTCCTACAAACATTATTGTCTTATCTTCAAAGTTCTCAGATACTCTTTTTGTTCCGGCGTGATCCGATAGCTTTCGATTGCCTTCTGGATTGTCTTATTATGTGTCCATACGTCCATCTTCTGTTCTTCTAGAAATGGAAGAACCTGATCATACTTTTTGGCAAGTGCTGTTGCGAAATACCATGCCCTGGCCATATTTACATAATACTCTTCTGAACGGATTGCGGCAACCTTCCCCGGATATTCTAACTTAAATTCTTCTTCCAGATAATAGCGCATCAGCATATTGATTCCAAATCGGATCGTATATATATACTCTGATTCCAGCCATCGATCTATCTTTTTGATATAAGAATTCAGATGATTCTTCACTGTTCTGACGGCCAGAAGATCACAGGTTGCCCAGTTATCTATATGGGGCAGAAAGCGCTCCAGTTCTTCTATACAGAGTTCATAATCTTTAATCTGCTCGATCAGAAGCCCATGCAGATTATTCTCTTCATAATATTGATGTGGCAGGATTTTAAGAAACTGCTTCGCCTCTTCTGTCTTCCCGAATTTCTTTTGCATAAGTTCGAAGTACAGGAACTCTCACTCCTATCACTGATTCTTTCTCTACTGTTGGCATCAGTTTTGCGTGAAAATCCCGATATTTAAGATCCTGCATTGCAAAAAGGTCCTGCTGCACTTTTGGTATTACTTCTTTTGAGTCATCTTTATTCACCTGCTTTCTGTTAATTTGCAGTATAACACACACTTTATGCCACTGCAAGTATATATAGAACAAACGTTCTTCTGTATTTTATTTCTTTTTTTTTGCTATACTTATCTACGTATAAAGTTGCTGCTCACACCCACTATGAACAGTAACTAAAAATCCTCTGACTCTTTTGCTGTTACTGCTCACACTATATATTACCAGCAACACAGATTCGTCAGAGAATATAAGGGAGATAAAAATATGCTGACAGTAATGAAATTTGGCGGAAGCTCCGTGGCCGATTTGGAGCACATCCGCAACGTAGCAAACCGCTGTATCGCAAAGCAGCGCGAAGGCAGCCAGGTTGTTGTTGTCCTGTCTGCTATGGGAAAGACTACAGATAATCTGATTGCAACAGCAAAACAGATCACAGAGCAGCCTTCCCGCAGGGAATTAGATATGCTTCTCACAACCGGTGAACAGGTTTCTGTATCCTTAATGGCAATGACTCTGATTTCCATGGGCGTCAGTGCAGTGTCACTGAATGCATGGCAGGTTCCAATGCATACAACTTCAAATTATCAAAATGCACGATTCAAGAGAATTGATTCCGAGCGTATCCGTAAGGAGCTTGATGCGAACAAGATCGTCATCGTAACCGGATTCGGGGAATCAATAAGTATGAAGATATCACAACTCTTGGCCGCGGCGGCTCTGACACAACAGCGGTTGCTCTTGCTGCTGAACTCCATGCCGATGTCTGTGAAATTTACACAGATGTAGACGGAGTATATACCGCCGATCCACGCGTTGTTCCAAACGCTCATAAAATGACGGAGATCACTTATGATGAGATGCTTGAGATGGCCTCTCTTGGTGCGAAAGTCCTTCACAGCAGATGTGTAGAAATTGCGAAAAAATACGGTGTAGAACTTCTGGTATGTTCTAGCTTAAACCACAATTCAGGAACAATTGTAAGGGAGAAAACGAAAATGGAAAAAATGTTAATCAGTGGTGTGGCAGCCGATAAAAATGTAGCCAAAATCCGTGTTGCCGGTCTCGGGAATGAGCCTAGCAGCACATTCCGTCTTTTAAATCTTTTAGATAAGAATAAACTGAACATTGACGTCATGATCCAGTCTCTTGGTAAAGACGGTACAAAATCTGTATCCTTCACTGTTGCAAAATCGGACATGCTCCGTGCTTTGGATCTGTTAAATGAAAGCAAAGACTATCTTGGCATTAAGAAACTGGATTCTGATGAAAATGTTGCCAAAGTTTCTGTCATTGGTGCCGGTATTCGTTCTCATTCAGGTGTTGCTGCAAAGATGTTCGGTGCACTCGCAAGTATTGATGTCAACACAGAGATGGTTACTACATCTGAGATTCGCATCACTGCTCTGATCGATGAAGCCTATGCAGATCTTGCAGTACGTAAACTGCATGAAACTTTCTTTGATTAAAAAGTAAAGCAGAATCAAGCGACAGTAAGGATTAATAATTCCCTGCTGCCGCTTGATTTTTATCTTATTTTTGTTCTGAATAATTACATTTGTTTTTATTTTTCACTGCACATTATGCTTCTTCCTCTAACGACGTTTTTCCGCGCAAACGTCTGTAATAGAATCTTCCTTTCCCAAGAAGAATCGTAAGATAACGGAGTACCGGCTCTGTTGCAATCGCAAATACAACAAAAAGCATGATACACTTTGTTGTCATTCCGGTAATCGCAAACAACTGATTCAAATAGATACTGCAGAACAATAATCCTGCGATACATCCACCAAGGATCGCTGCGCGCAACTTATTCATCGGTGCACTGATCTTATAGAGGATCATAAATCCTACAATTGCCAAAAGCATCGTTGCTGCTGTTGAGATATCCTGCTCTCCTACTCCAAATGTCTTTCCAAAGACAACCAGTGATCCAACCGCCAATGCATCTGTAAGTGCTGCCGGAAGTGCTTTCAGGAATACATTTGTCAGGAAATGTCCTTTAATGATATTCTTGTTCGGCTCAAGTGCAAGGAAGAACGCCGGAATACCGATTGTAAACATACTGATCAGTGATACCTGTGATGGTTCCAGTGGATAAGTAAACATAAATACTACCGAGAAAAAGACTCAGCAGGAAAGAGAATATATTCTTAACCAGGAACAGGCTCGCCGAACGCTGGATATTATTGACTACTCTTCTTCCTTCTAATACAACCTGCGGCATACAAGAGAAATCTGACTCCAGAAGTACGATTTGAGAAGCCTGTGCCGCTGCCTCGCTTCCTGATGCCATTGCAATACTGCAGTCTGCATCCTTCAACGCCAAGACATCATTGACTCCGTCTCCTGTCATGGCAACTGTTTTCCCAGCCTCTTTAAGTGCCTGAACAAACTGTCGTTTCTGGTTTGGAGTTACACGTCCAAACACTGTCTTCTCAAGAATCGCTTTCTTAATATCTTCTTCTGTCTCAAGACTTGATGCATCCACATAATTCCCAGCATTTTTAATACCTGCTGTTTTTGCAACTTTGGAAACTGTAACCGGATTATCTCCGGAAATAACTTTCACTTCAACTCCCTGCTCTGCAAAGTACTGGAATGTTTCTTTTTGCCGCCTCACGGATTGGATTCGCAAGTAAGATATAGCCCAACGGTGTTACCGGCTCTGTCAGTGCTTTTCCATCAATCTCCGCTGCATAAGTACCAAATACAAGAACACGGGCACCTGTAGATGCAAGCTCTGTGATTTTTTTTCCTTATGTTGCTCGTAATCATCCAGAAGTACAAATTCCGGCGCTCCAAGAACATATGTCTTATCTTCAAATGTAGCACTGCTGTACTTTGTCGCAGATGAAAATCCTGTCTTGAAATTGCTTTTGCTCCTGAAGAATGTGTAAAATATTCTTTCATTGCAGCCATTGTGATATTATCGTTTGTCATAGCTGAAACAAAATCTCCGACCATAAGACGAAGAGATTCCATCTTTTTCCGTATCGTACTGCTCCGTCGGAATAAGTTCCTGTACCTTCATCGTATTTTCTGTGATCGTACCAGTCTTATCTACACAAAGTACATCAACACGCGCAAGTGTCTCAATACATTTCATATCATGAAGCAATACTTTCTGCTGTGCAAGCCGAATTGAACTGACAGCAAGTGCAACGCTTGCAAGAAGGTAAAGTCCCTCCGGAATCATTCCGATCACAGCCGCTACCATTGACGTAATACTTGAATGGAATGATGCATTCTGGAATACCAGAGACTGTGCAACGAGTATGATTCCAATCGGAATGATTGCCACACCGACGCATTTAACCAATTTGTCCAGCGAGCGGATCATCTCTGACTGCTCACCATTCTGCATTTCTTTTTTGCTTCCAGTGTAAGCTTTGAAATATAAGAATCTTCACCGACTTTATCAAGCCTTGCATGACATTGACCGGAAATAATAAAACTTCCTGACATCAGCTGATCTCCGGCATGTTTTGTAATCTCATCAGACTCGCCTGTCAGCAGGGATTCATTTACCTGTACTTCACCTGCACAAACCTGTGCATCCGCACATACCTGCGCGCCGGCTTTAAATATGACAATATCATCAACTACCAACTCTTCTGCATCAATCAACGATCTTTTACCATCTCGCACTACAGTCGCTTTCGGTGCATTTAGCATGGTCAGATTATCCAGCACTTTTTTGGCACGCACTTCCTGTATAATACCGATCAACGTATTTGCAATAATAACCGGAAGAAAGGTCAGATTCCGGAAGGATCCAACCAGACATAACAAAATAGCCAGAACAAGAAAGATTAAGTTAAAGTAAGTAAATACATTCTCATGTACAATCTCTTTCGTTGTCTTCGACGGAGGATCAACTGCCCTGTTTACCCAGCCATGAAGTCTGTGCTCCTGCACCTGCTGTGCTGTCAATCCGACTTTATAATCCGGATTGTAACGGGTTGTCGGTATCCGCTTCTCTATTTCTTCTTCAATCTCTGTTTTCTTGTTTCTGCTTCTTGCCATCTGTTACTTCCCTTCTGCTTCTTCCGACGTCTCCGTTCTCGTCAAAATCTGCATAAATTCTTCTCCTGTAATTGTTTCTTTCTCATACAGGTATTTTGCAAGCTCATGAAGTTTCTTCTGGTTTTTCTCCAAAAGATCCATCGCTGTATCATATCCGTGTTTTACGGTATCTACAACCATCTGATCAATATCTGCTGCTGTCTGCGGTGAACAACTTAAACTGCTGTCTCCTCCCAGATATGGATTGTTCTGCGTCTCAAGAGCAACCATACCAAACCGGTCACTCATTCCATAACGCGTGATCATTGCTCTTGCAAGCTTTGTTGCCTGCTCGAATCATTCGATGCACCTGTTGTGATAGAATTAAAAATCAGTTTTTCTGCGCATCTTCCTCCGGTCAGTGTCGCGATCTTGTTGATCAGCTCTTCCTGTGTCATCAGATTCCGTTCTTCTGATTCAACCTGCATTGTATATCCCAAGGCACCTGATGTACGCGGAATGATCGTGATCTTTGTAACCGGTGCCGAATTCGTCTGTAATGCTGCTACCAACGCATGACCGATTTCATGATAAGAAACAATTAATTTTTCCTTGGAAGAAAGTACCTGATTCTTCTTCTGATATCCGGCGATAACAGTTTCAATACTTTCTTCAAGATCTGCCTGCGTTACATATTTACGATTCTCTCTGACTGCGCGCAGTGCCGCTTCATTTACCATATTTGCAAGCTCTGCTCCTGATGCTCCTGATGCAGCTCTTGCGATTGCATTAAAGTCAATGTCATCTCCAAGTCTTACTTTCTTCGCGTGAACTTTCAGAATCTCTTCACGCCCTTAAGATCCGGAAGTTCCACCGGAATACGGCGGTCAAATCTTCCCGGACGGAGAAGTGCCGGATCAAGACTGTCCGGCCGGTTCGTCGCAGCAAGGATCACAACACCCTTAGATGCATCGAATCCATCCATCTCTGTCAGCAACTGGTTCAATGTCTGCTCACGCTCATCATTTCCACCATATCCTGCATTATCTCTCTTTTTTACCGATTGTATCAATCTCATCAATAAATACAATACAAGGTGCTTTTTCATTCGCCTGTTTGAAAAGATCACGTACTTTAGAAGCTCCCATGCCAACAAACATCTCTACAAATTCTGAACCGGAGATTGAGAAAAAATGGTACATTTGCCTCTCCTGCAACTGCTTTTGCAAGCAAAGTTTTACCGGTTCCCGGAGGTCCTACAAGAAGTGCTCCTTTCGGACATACTGCACCGATCTCCGTATATTTCTGCGGGTTATGAAGAAAATCCACTCATCTTCTCCGGCTACATCCTGGAAAGTGATTCCTGTTGTAGATTCCACATAAACCTTCGCATTGCTCTTTCCGAACTGCATGAACGGATTTCCTGTTGCACCTCCACCCATCTTGGCCATCATCTTCTTTGCAAGCCACTGTCCTAATGCCCAGAAGATCAAAAGTGGTAAAATCCATACAAGAAAAAAGCTAAGAAGCGGATTCATCTCCTGCTGTGCGACTCTTCCGAATTCACATCCCGCATCTTCCAGACGATTTACCAGATTTGGATCATCAAACGTTGTTGTCTCATAATATTTCGGTTCCTCGCTATTATCTGTAAAATAAATAGTGTCTCCATTCAACTCTACTTTTGATACTTCTTTTCCCTCGACCATTGTAAGAAAAGTTCCATAATCGACTTCTTTCACCTTATTCTTTCCTAGAATATTCGGAAAAAGAAATGTGTTAAGAAGCACGAGAATAATCAAAGCAATCAAATAGTAAAAGATTAATGGTTTGGTTTCTCGACTTTCTTCATACTGTTGTTCCTCCTATTTTCTAAATTTTGCACGAACTGCCTTTATCATCTGTATAATCGGAAGATTCAATGCTGCAAGACCATACACAGTAAGTAACTGCGATAATGTCAGTGTCTGCACTTTAAAGATGTTATGCAGTCCGGGAACAGTCACAACAAGCGTGATCAGAATCATTCCAATTACAAAAGCACCGATCAGGTAAATGTTATTAAAGACTCTTTTTGTAAATACAACCGGACGATTTGATTTACAGTTAAACCCATGGAACAATCTTGAACAGCAAAGTGTTGCAAATGCCATTGTACTTGCAAGTAGTGCATTACCGTCTTTGTATCCAATTGTAAATGCAATCATGACCATGGTACAGATTGATAATCCTTCCAGTCCGATATTGATCAAAAAAGTCTTTCGTTAAAATGGATTCATTTATCGGTCGTGGCTTTTCTTTCATCACATTTTTTCGAATGTGGTTCCAATCCAAGAGCAATTGCCGGAAGACTGTCTGTCAGCAGATTAATGAACAACAGATGAACCGGTGCGAACGGTACCGGAAGTGCCATCAGTGAAGCATAAAGCACTGCCAGGATTGCTCCAAAATTTCCCGAAAGCAGAAACTGAATGGATGCTTTAATATTGCGATATATATTTCTTCCATTCTCTACTGCTTTAATAATAGTCGCAAAATTGTCATCTGTCAAAACCATTGCTGCAGCGTCTTTTGACACTTCGCTTCCGGTAATTCCCATCGCCACTCCTATATCTGCCTGTTTCAGTGCCGGAGCGTCATTCACACCATCTCCTGTCATGGATACAATGTTTCCTTTTTCCTGCCATGCACGCACAATACGGATCTTGTGTTCAGGAGAAACTCTGGCGTAAACAGAAATCCCTTCCACAAAGTCTTTCAGTTCTTCATCGGACATTTTGTCAATCTCTGCACCCTCACAGGCTTCGGATTCATTTTCAAGAATTCCAATTCTCTTTGCAATTGCAGCAGCTGTCACCTTATGGTCTCCTGTAATCATAATCGGACGGATTCCTGCACATTTACACTCTTCTACAGCAGCTTTTGACTCTTCTCTCGGCGGATCCATCATTGCGATCAGCCCCAGAAATATCAGATGCTCTTCATCCTCCAGCGTAAGTTCCGTCTCATCTGATACTTCTTTATAAGCAAATGCAAGAACTCGTAATCCCTCTCTTGAGTATTTCTGATTCTGCTCTTCGATCACTCTTCTTGTCTCTTCTGTGATCTCATGAGTCTCCCCTTTCATCTCAACCCAGTCTGTCCGGTTCAAAAGAACATCAACTGCTCCTTTGACAATCATCGTTGGCACTCCGTTTAATGAATGCTTTGTTGCCATCATCTTACGGTCGCTATCGAATGGATTCTCACTTTCTCTTGGATACTTTACTCTGACTTCTTCCGGGTCAAGACCAAGACTGCTTCCTAAATTAATCAGTGCTGTCTCGTCGGGTCTCCGATCTCTACACCATCAATATTCGTAGAGTCATTACAAAGAATACTGCTGATAAGGAGTCTGCTCTGAGACGGATCCCGGAGATCGATCTTGTCTGCGGAAATACTCTGGCCATCTACATAATAATGCTCTACTGTCATCTTATTCTGTGTCAGGGTTCCTGTTTTATCTGAACAGATAATGGATACACTTCCCAGTCCTTCTACTGCCTGCAGTTTTCGAACAATTGCATGTTCTTTCGCCATTTTCTGCGTTCCAAAAGAAAGAACAATCGTAACGATTGAACTTAACGCCTCCGGAATTGCTGCAACGGCAAGAGCAACTGCAAAAAGAAAGGCATTTCCAATATTCTCACCACGGAAAACACTGATTCCAAACAAAATCGCACAGAATACAAGAATTAAAATGGATAATTTCTGTCCAAACTGATCCAGGTTCACCTGCAATGGAGTCTTCTTCTCAGATGTCGTCTTCAGAAGACTTGCAATTTTACCAACTTCTGTATTCATTCCAATCTCTGTAACTACAAAAGAACCTCTTCCATACGTGAGAAAGCTTCCGGAATATACCATATTAATACGGTCTCCAAGAGGAACTTCGTCCTGTTCAATCACATCTGTCGTCTTCTCGACACCAAGACTCTCTCCCGTCAATGCACTTTCGTCAACCTTCATGCTTGCACATTCCAAAATACGTCCATCTGCAGGAATATAGTCTCCCGCCTCTAACATAATAATGTCTCCAACAGTAACTTCTGAAGACGGAATCGGGACAACCACTCCATCACGAAGAACTTTTGCTTCCGGACCGGATAATTTCTTCAGACTTGCCAGAGATGACTCTGCCTTTACTGTCTGCACAGTTCCCAGAATTGCATTCATTGTGATCACGATAACAATAACAGCTGCGCTCTCAATATCTCCCATAAATCCTGATGCGATCGCTGCTATAATAAGGATGATCACCAGAAAATCCTTATATTGCTCCAAAAATCTGAAATGTTGTCTTCTTTTTTCCTTCAGTCAGTTCATTCGGGCCGTATTTCCTTTGCTTTTCACTGATCTGTTCTTTTGTTAATGGTTCTTCCGAGCCATTCACTTCTCTTAAAACTTCTTCTCCCGATAATTGATAATATGCTTTCACTGCCATTCCTCCTAACTGGTTATTGGTTACTGTTCACACGATGTGCGACCCATAATCCTGATTAATCTGCAGTGCGAATAAAAAGAGACAATTATTGCACCGCTTCTTACATGCAATAAAAGTCTCACTATTTCATCACGATCCGGATAGACTTCTTCCATCGTATTGACGGCTCGCAAACGCTACTCAAAGCGCCAGTTACTCCCTTTTACTAAAATAAACTATACTCATTTTTCCTGATAATGTCAATAAACTTTATTTTCTTTTTAGGAAATATTTTCAGGATTTTAACATTAAAAGATCGCGGACATTTTTTGCATATTAGGAAAGCACTTTCCTAATATAAAGAATACCTTACAGACATTCTATCCATAAGGTATCCTTTCTATTCTATCAATCGATCAATGAAAATCTCAATCTATTTTCTTAAATCTTAAACGATTCCCTGAGCTGTCATAGCATCTACAACCTTCTCAAATCCGGCAATGTTAGCACCTACAACGTAGTTGCCCTTGAATCCGTATCTCTCAGCTGCATCAACCATGTTGTGGCAGATGTTAACCATGATGTTTTTTAAGTTTAGCATCTACTTCTTCGAATGTCCAGCTCAGACGCTCGCTGTTCTGAGACATCTCCAGAGCAGATGTGGCAACACCACCTGCATTCGCTGCTTTACCAGATGCAAACAGAACTCCGTTTTCCTGCAGGTATTCTGTAGCTTCGAGAGTTGTAGGCATGTTAGCACCTTCACAAACTGCGATACATCCGTTTGCAACAAGTGCTTTTGCATCTTCAAGGTGAAGCTCATTCTGTGTAGCACATGGAAGAGCGATGTCAACTTTAACATTCCATACTCCTCTTCCTTCATGGTACTCGGAATTCGGACGGTAGTTCTTGTATTCTGTCAGTCTTGCACGTTTTACTTCTTTGATCTCTTTGAGAGCTGCTACATCGATTCCGTCCGGATCGTATACCCATCCTGTAGAATCACTTACTGTAACAACCTTAGCTCCGAGTTCCTGTGCTTTCTCAGTTGCGTAAATTGCAACGTTACCTGAACCAGAAACTGCAACTGTCTTACCTGCAAGCTCAATACCATTGAGTTTCAGAAGTTCGTCTGTCAGATACAGAAGACCATATCCTGTAGCCTCTGTACGAGCAAAGAGATCCACCATAGGAAAGTCCTTTTCCTGTAAGAACTCCTTCATATAGTCCACGGATTCTCTTGTACTGTCCGAACATATATCCGATCTCTCTTGCGCCTGTACCAATATCTCCTGCTGGAACATCAGTATCAGCACCGATGTGTTTGCAAAGCTCTGTCATAAAGCTCTGGCAGAATGCCATAACTTCACGGTCTGATTTGCCCTTAGGGTCGAAGTCAGAACCACCTTTACCACCACCGATTGGAAGTCCTGTAAGAGAGTTTTTGAAAATCTGCTCAAATCCTAAGAATTTGATAATACCCTGGTTTACGGATGGATGAAAACGTAATCCGCCCTTGTAAGGTCCGATTGCACTGTTGAACTGTACACGGTATCCTGTGTTAACCTGTACCTGACCCTTGTCATCTACCCACGGTACACGGAACTTAACCTGTCTCTCAGGCTCTACCAGTCTCTCAAGAAGAGCTTCTTTACGGAATTTTTCTTCATTTGCTTCAATCACAACACGAAGAGACTCCAGTACCTCTTTTACTGCCTGATGGAATTCTGGCTCAACAGGATTCTTCTTTACAACTAAATCAATCACTTCATCAACGTATGACATCTTAATTACCTCCTAGAATAAATAGATTGGGATTCGTATCTCCCTGATACTATTGTATCTTTCGTCAACTAATGCTTTTCTAAAACAAAGAAAAACAGACTGACAAGCAATCTGTTACCCCAGACACCGTTGTCTACTCGTTTATTTTATAAGCTAAATGAAAGATTGTCAATCATTAATTGCATTATTTTAAAGTTTTATCACTTTAAGTTGATAAAACTGCATGAACTAATGTATCAAATTGCAATTTTCAGCATATTTAAGGTTATATGTCGAGTAAACAGATAGGAAAATGGTGGTTTTTACGCAAGTATAACGCTCCTTTCCGGTGTTCCTACACATTCCCCTTTTTGAGCCAGGCAGCTCTAAAATGCTTCGCTTTTTTATCGCTGTGGCGTATCCGCCCCATAGCCATAGATAGACAAAGAGGCTTTTATGCAAGCATAACGCCTCTTTGTCTATCTATGACTGCCTGACTCTGTACGAATATCAAAAAACAGAGTACTGTTTCCAGTACTCTGTCCATTTGCACATATTAGTTGTACTTACGCTTACGCGCTGCTTCGGATTTCTTTTTTCTTCTTACGCTTGGTTTTTCGTAATGTTCTCTTTTACGAATCTCCTGCTGAATTCCAGCCTTTGCGCAGTTTCTTTTGAATCTGCGTAAAGCGCTATCTAACGTCTCGTTTTCTTTTACGATTACATTTGACATAGTCTCACACCTAACCTCCCCTCCAGTCCTATATTGTGCATTATACGACTGTTCGGGTATATTTATTGCACTGGATATTATTATAACATATTTTTTCAAAACGTCAACTGCTTTTTTATGATTTTTACTGATTTTTTATACTTTTTTTCTCGCTTCTACCCAAAAGAGAATCTGCCACAGACAGATTCTCTTTACAATGACTTTATTTAATCTGATCAGCCAGTGCTTCTTCTGCTTTTTGCAAGTGCATCCGGGATTCCTGCTGGGTTCTTTCCACCTGCCTGAGCCATGTTCGGACGACCACCGCCGCCTCCGCCAACAAGACCTGCGATTGCTTTCACAAGATTTCCGGCATGTGCTCCCTGCTTCATTGCTCCGTCTGTTGCTGTAGCCATCAGGCTTACTTTTTCCGTCATTTCCTGATGCAAGTACAACCACACCTTCGCCAAGCTTCTCTTTGAGCTGGTCTCCAAGGTCACGAAGTCCATTCATATCAACACCGTCAAGCTGTGCTGCAAGAAGCTTCACACCTTTTACTTCTTTCACCTGGTCAAGGATGTCTCCTGCTGCGCTCTGAGCCATCTTGCTCTTAAGACTCTCAACTTCTCCCTTCAGAGACTTGTTCTCTGCCTGAAGATGTGTGATCTTCTCTGCAAGATTCTCCGGAGTTGCTTTTTACAAGCTGTGCTGCTTCTTTGAGAAGACGCTCCATCTCAGCATAGTAGTTCATAAGTCCTTCAGATGTCAGGGCTTCAATACGACGAACACCTGCTGCTACACCACTCTCAGAAATAATCTTCAACGCTGTGATCTCTGATGTATTCTTAACATGTGTACCACCACAGAATTCAACGGAGAATCCGCTCATATCTACGACACGGACAACATCACCGTATTTCTCACCAAACAGAGCCTGTGCTCCTGTCTTTCTTGCTTCCTCGATTGGAAGGTTCTTTGTCACAACTGCGAGAGCATTTGCAATCTGCTCATTCACGATCTCTTCAACTTTCTTCAGTTCCTCAGGTGTTACTGCTGAGAAATGTGTAAAGTCGAAACGAAGTCTGTCTGCATTTACAAAAGATCCTGCCTGCTCTACATGGCTTCCAAGTACTGTACGAAGTGCTTTCTGAAGCAGATGGGTTGCACTGTGGTTTCTTTCTGTAAGTGCACGGTTCTTTGCGTCAACTTCAAGAGTTACCGCATCACCAATCTTAATCATTCCTTTTTACAACATGTCCTACATGTCCAACCTTTGTTCCTGCAAGGTGAATACAATCTTCTACAACAAACTCTCCATCGGCTGTACGGATCACACCTTTATCAGCTTCCTGTCCACCCATTGTTGCATAGAATGGAGTCTTGGCAACGATGATCGTACCCTTATCTCCGTCTGTCAGTGCATCTACAACTTCTGTCTCTGTTGTAAGAGCTGTAACCTTAGAATCAAATGTCAGATTGTCATATCCGACAAATTCTGTCTCAAGTGCTGCATCCAGCTGATCGTATACAGAAACTTCTTTTCCTGTATAAGAATGAGTTCCGAATGTTCCTTCGGATTTTGCACGCTGTTCTTTCTGTGCTTCTTCGAATCCTTTTTCGTCATAAGTCAGACCCTTTTCTTCCAGAATCTCACTTGTCAGATCGATCGGGAATCCATAAGTATCATAAAGCTTAAATGCGTTCTTTCCAGAGAGAACAGTCTCACCATTCTTCTTCATCTCTTCTTCCATGTCAGCCAGAATAGAAAGTCCCTGGTCTATGGTCTTGTTGAACTTTGCTTCTTCTTTGGCGATTACGTTAAAGATAAATTCTTTCTTCTCTTCCAGCTCCGGATATCCATCCTTGGAGCCTTCAATTACAGTTGTTGCAAGCTCTACAAGGAATGCTCCGTCAATTCCGAGCAGCTTTCCGTGACGGCATGCACGTCTTAACAGACGGCGGAGAACATATCCACGACCGCTGTTAGAAGGTAAGATACCATCAGAAACCATAAATGTTACGGAACGAATATGGTCTGTAACAACACGCAGAGAAACATCTGTCTCATGATCTGTTCCGTACTGCTTGCCGGAGAGATTACATACATGGTCTCTCAGTGCTTTCATTGTATCGATATCAAACATGGAATCTACATCCTGAACCACACATGCCAGACGTTCCAGTCCCATACCTGTATCAATGTTCTTCTGGATCAGGTCTGTATAATTGCCATGTCCGTCGTTGTTGAACTGGCTGAATACGTTGTTCCAGATCTCCATGTAACGGTCACACTCACATCCTACTGTACATCCCGGTTCTCCACAACCGTATTTTTCCCCACGGTCATAATAAACTTCTGAACATGGGCCACAAGGACCTGCACCATGTTCCCAGAAATTATCTTCTTTTCCGAAACGGAAGATACGCTCTGCCGGAATTCCCATCTTCTTATTCCAGATTTCGAACGCTTCATCATCATCTTCGTATATTGAAGGATATAATCTTTCCGGATCAAGTCCTACAACCTCTGTAAGGAACTCCCATGTCCAGTGGATTGCCTCTGTTTTGAAATAATCTCCAAAAGAAAAATTACCAAGCATTTCGAAAAATGTACCATGACGAGCTGTTTTTCCTACATTTTCGATATCACCGGTACGGATACATTTCTGGCAGGTTGTCACTCTTTTTCTTGGTGGAATCTCCTGGCCTGTAAAATAAGGTTTCAGCGGTGCCATACCCGAGTTGATCAGAAGAAGACTCTTATCATTGTGTGGCACCAGAGAAAAACTCTTCATTGCCAGATGTCCCTTGCTTTCAAAGAACTCCAGAAACATTTTTCTTAATTGGTTTACTCCGTATGGCTGCATACATCCATCCTCCTCTTTCGCTCATAAAACTATTTTGTAATATACCACAACAGCCTCCGTTTGTAAAGCGGAGGCCGGTTATTATCCCTTATATTTACTTATTTCAATTCAATTTCTTCCAGTTCTTTCGGTGGAAGTGCTCTGCTTGAGTTTTTGACATAAGCTGCGACATCCTTCTTCGCAGTCGGGATTGGAATATTCGTTCCTGCTCCGGCTACACATCCGCCCGGACATCCCATTCCTTCGATCAGACATCCGTTCATTCTTCCGGCTTTGGCAAGTGTCAGGATCTTCTTACATTCTGCCAGACCTTCCGCATGCTCGATATTAACCTGCGTTCCGGGGGTAATACTCGTTAATACATTCTTCGATTGCCTTTGCAACTCCGCCTGCACAGGCATATCCTCTTCCGGCACCTGTCGCATCGTGGAAAGAGGACTCTGCTTCATAAGCTGTCAGATCAATTCCCTTCGCATCAAACATCGCCTGCAGTTCTTCAAAAGTAACTACAAAATCCACATCACTTCCACAGTACGTCTGGAAGCTTCCAGCTTCTTGGCCGCACATGGTCCAATGAATACCACTCTTGCATTCGGATGTTCCTGTTTGATTGTTCGTGCTGTTGCCACCATTGGTGTCAGTTCCTGTGAAATCTGATCGATCAGATCCGGGAAGAATTTCTTTGCCAGCATTGCCCATGAAGGACAGCAGGAAGTCAGAAGGAACGGAAGTTCTCCCGTTGTCACTTTATTCACATAATGATGTGCTTCCGCAATTGCTCCGATATCCGCTCCAAGAGCAACCTCGTATGTCTCTGAAAATCCGAGTTCTTCAAGAGCTGCCTTGAAATTTCTCACATTAATATTCGGTCCAAACTGACCAACAAATGCCGGTGCTACCTCAGCCACAATCTCTTCTCCTTCTGAAAGTGCACGCGCCAGCTGGAAAATCTGGGATTTATCGGAAATCGCTCCAAACGGACAGCTTACCATACACATTCCGCAGGAAACACATTTGTCAGCATCAATATAAGCACGTCCTAATTTATCCGATGTAATTGCATTCACTCCACATGCTTTCTTGCAAGGACGTTCTTTCTTGGCAATCGCATCGTATGGACAGACAGATTTACATTTTCCACACTTGATACATTTATCCTGATCGATAAATGACTTTCCATTCACCATGGAAATAGCACCTCTCGGACAAACTTCCTGACAAGGATGTGCAAGGCAGCCCTTACATACATTGCTGACCTCGTATTTATTCTCCTCACAGCTCTCGCAGCCTGACGGAATCACCTGCATCAGCGGTGGCTCATAGTATTTCTCGGAAATATTGCTGGCCTCCACGCCGGCAGTCAGATGGACCGGCTTATTCTCCGGCCGCAGGGAAAGTCCCATGGCAAGACGAAGTCTTTCTCTTACGACTGCTCTTGCACGATAAATACTCTCACGGTATTTTACTTCTGAATCTTCTCCTACAATTTCATATGGAATTGCTTCCATATCTGCTACCAATGTCTCTGCATTTGCTTTAAATCCAAGCTTGGCAACTTCTGTAAATACCTGTCTTCGAATTGCACGAACCGGTGTCTGTAATCCTCTCATTTTTGATCTCCTCCTATTCTTCAGTTCCAAAAACTCTCTGTGCATAATAAACGGACTGCATCGCATCTTTGCCATAGAAATCAGCTCCTATCATATCTGCGTAGTCCTGATTCAGTACAGCGCCTCCTACCATCACAAGACAATGCGGAGCTTTTCTCTCTAAGCTGTCTGATCGTCTCTTCCATACTTACGACAGTTGTTGTCATCAAAGCACTTAATCCTACCAGATGAATATCTTGTTCAAGTACTGTGTCAACAATTGTCTCCGGCGGAACATCCTTTCCAAGATCGATCACATCAAAGCTATAGTTTTCAAGCAGAACCTTCACGATATTTTTACCGATATCATGGATATCCCCTTTTACTGTAGCAAGAATGATCTTTCCTTTCTTCTCCTGAACTTCTCCGCTGCTATCCATTTTCTCTTTAAGCACCGCGAATGCTGTCTTGGCCGCTTCAGCACTCATCAGTAGCTGAGGCAAAAGACTGTTCCCTTCTCAAATCCTTCACCTACCGTATTCAGTGCCGGGATCAGCTCTTCGTTAATGATCTCCAGACCATCTTTCTCCTGAATCATCTCAGATGTAATGCTGTTCGCCTCTTCACGAAGCCCTCTTTCAATTGCACTTTTCAGTGTCATCTTGTGAGCTGAACCTGTTGCGGAAACCGGAGCTGTTCCCGGCTGCTGTGCATATTTATTAATATAATTCTCACAGTTGCTGTCCAGATTCATTAACGCATGGTATGCATACCATGCCTTCATCATATCCTCCGAGTTCGGATTGATAATTCCAACGCTCAGACCATTCTGCATTGCCATCGTATAAAAGATGGAGTTTACAATCGGTCTGCTTGGGAGACCGAAAGAAATATTTGATACACCAAGCACAGTACACACACCAACTTCGTCACGAAGTCTGCGAAGTGTCTCAAGTGTCACCTTTGCTCCTTCCGGTTCTGAACTGATCGTCATTGCCAGGGCATCAATTACAATATCTTTCTTCTCGATACCGTATTTTGCTGCCTCTGCGATAATCTTCTTCGCAATCTGTACACGTCCCTCGGCTGTTGCCGGGATTCCGTCTTCATCAAGTGCCAGGCCGATCACAACACCGCCATACTTCCGGATCAGTGGAAACACTGCATCCATTGACTCCTGCTTTCCACTGACTGAATTGACCATCGCCTTACCATTGTAAATGCGAAGTGCATTCTCCATCGCAACCGTATCAACCGTATCAATCTGAAGCGGAAGATTCGTCACACTCTGAAGTTCCTGAACAACTTCCTTCATCAATGTCGGCTCGTCAATATCCGGAAGTCCTACGTTGACATCCAGAATATGTGCTCCCTTATCCTGCTGTGCAATTCCTTCTTTTTAAAATATAATCAAGATCATGTTCCTTAAGCGCCTGTTTAAAGCGTTTCTTTCCGGTTGGATTAATACGCTCGCCAATAATCTTTGATCCGGTTCCAAGGAACACACTCTGACCATAAGAAGATACTACAGTATAACTTTTCTTCTCAATCGGCTTCACCGGAATGTCTTTACACTGCTTCACCATCTCTGCAATATGTGCAGGTGTTGTTCCACAGCATCCGCCGATCACAACTGCCCCAAGATCAACAACATGACGCATAACAGAAGCAAATTCTTCCGGAGAAACATCGTAATAAGTTTCTCCGTCTTTCTGCTTAGGAAGACCTGCATTCGGTTTGACGATCACAGGCACAGAAGAGTACTTCATGATCTGCTCCAGAATCGGCATCATCTGCTCCGGTCCCATGCCGCAGTTGATTCCAAGAGCATCAATCCTTAATCCTTCAAGCATTGCCACAACAGACGGAACATCTGCTCCGGTCAGAAGCTTTCCACGCTCGTCAAAAATCGTCGTAGCGAAAACCGGAAGTGAAGTATTCTCCTTTGCAGCAAGTACTGCTGCCTTCACTTCATAAGTATCACTCATCGTCTCTATATGGATCAGATCAGCACCGGCTTTCTCTCCGAGGATCATAACTTCTTTGAATGTCTCATATGCTGTCTCGAAGTCCAGATCACCCATCGGTTTTAAAAGCTTTCCTGTCGGTCCGACATCCAGTGCTGTGTAGATTCTTCTTCCACCACTTGCCTCTTCAGCCGCATCCTTCACATGCCTGATTGCAAGACGGATAATTTCTTCCAATGGAAAATCATCGCAATGGAATTTCAATGCATTCGCTCCAAATGTGTTTGCAAGTACAATATCACTTCCTGCTGAAATATATTGTTTGTGAATGTTTTTGATCTCATCCGCATGTGTAACATTCCACGTCTCCGGTAACTCTCCCGGCTGAAGTCCCTTTGCCTGAAGCAAGGTTCCCATTCCGCCGTCAAAATATAATAACTCTTTTCCCAGGCGTTCTCGTATCATCTTCTTGTATCAATCCTTCCTCTCTTATCTCTTGCTTATCGTCGGTATTCACAATCTTTTTTTGTACAGACCTCACATCCTGAGATTGGACATCTGTCCTTCTGTGTACTGATTCCAATTACTGCTGTTACCGACTTTGTTGGTGTCATCATAAAGCTGTCTGTCAAAGTCAACCCGATTGTCTTTGCACAATTCAACATTCGTACGACCGGTTCCTGATAACAGATATCAAAATCTCCATATCCGGGACTGAATCTCGGTCTTAAATACAAATGTTCTTCTTCAAGCTCTGCCGCAATCTTCTTCTGACACTCATCACAATATTCTTCTAACATTGCTGCTGCACAAGACTGCAAAATAACTGCTCTTGCCATATCTGTCAAAGAAATCCTGCGCATCAGCCGGTCAACTCCGGCGCCAAGTGTTGCTCCAAAAGAACAACCTGACGGCATCCTTTCAGATTTCTACTCAGGCTCTTACTTCGAATCTCCATCTGTCCAATAACCAGTCTTCCGTCATCTGTATGATTCAGATCAAAAATTTGGCAGATGGACTTAGGCCCTGCTTCCTGTTCCAGGTCTTTGAAAGACTGTTGGATCAGTTCCAAGGTTCGTTCATCTGCCTCATTTTTTCCAAATCCCAGATAACGAACTGCTTCACGTACTCTCTTCTCTGTCTCTATCATCTGGTCATCCACTTTCTTAACACTTGATAATCTCGGAAAGATTATTCATAATCGCAATTGCGATCTCTGGCTTATTCATAGAATAAATATGAATATTATTCACACCGTTCGCAAGAAGGTCAATAATCTGATCTGTCGCATAAGCAATTCCCGCCTGCTTCATCGCCTCCGGAGAACTTCCGAAGCGATCTAATATTGCAAGAAATCTTCTCGGAAATACTGTTCCGGAAAGTTCCTGGCTTCGCTTCATCTGAGCAGCACTGGTGATCGGCATGATTCCCGGAAGAACCGGAACTGTGATCCCTGCTTCTCTGATTCTGTAAAGGAAGTTGTAGTGGATATCATTATCAAAAAACATCTGCGTTGTAAGGAAATCAACTCCACTGTCTACTTTCTGTTTCAGATAACGGATATCATCTTCTTTGTGCTCCTGCTCCACATGTCCTTCCGGATAACATGCTGCACCAATACAGAAATCCCCATGTTTCTTGATCTCCTGTACCAGTTCATAAGCATAATGGAAACGATCTCCATCAGGGAACGTCATACCTTCCGGAATATCTCCTCGCAAAGCGAGAATATTCTCGATTCCATGAGCCTTCAGGTTTTCAATTACCTCTCCAACTTCTTCTTTTGTGGATGAAGCACATGTCAGATGTGCAAGACTCATCACTCCGAGATCATCCTTAATATGGGATGCGATCTTCGCTGTGTTCTTGCTTGTTCCGCCACCGGCTCCATAGGTTACGCTGATATAAGATGGGTTCAGTTTGGCAATCTCATCTGTTGCTGATAATACTTTGTCAAATCCTGCATCTGTCTTCGGCGGAAACACCTCAAAAAGAAATGTGGATGCCTTTCTGGTTCAGTTTGTCAATAATTTTCATCGGGTCTGTTACTCCTTGCTCTTGTGTTACTCTTGTATTACTTCTTTGTTACTTCTTATAATTCTTATTCTCCGATCAGACTTCTGTACAGATCTTCATACTGTCTTGCAGAATTCATCCATGAGAAATCCTGAGCCATCGCACGCTCGATCATCTTGTTCCAGTCACGTTTCTTATCATAATAGATTCTTTCTGCATAACGTACGGTGTTCAGCATCTCATGTGCATTATAATTGGAGAAACTGAATCCTGTACCTGTCTTCTCAAACTCATTGTACGGTTCTACAGTATCTTTCAATCCTCCTGTCTCACGAACGATCGGAAGTGTTCCGTAACGGAGACTCATCAGCTGGCTGAGTCCGCATGGTTCGAATAAGGATGGCATAAGGAATGCATCACATCCGGCATAAAGTCTGTGAGAAAGATCATCGGAATAGAAAATATTCGCTGAAACCTTTCCTGCATACTTCCATGCAAAGTGACGGAACATATTCTCATATTTCGGATCTCCTGTTCCAAGTACTGCAATCTGTACTGCATCCTGACACATCTCATCCATCATATAATCGATCAGATCAAATCCTTTCTGGTCTGTCAGACGGGAAATGAGTCCGATCAACATTACATGATTGTCTTTATCCAGTCCAAGTTCTTCCTGAAGAGCAGCCTTATTCACCGGTTTGTTTTTCCGGAAATTCTCAACGTTAAATGTCTTTGCGATTCTATAATCTGTATCCGGATTCCAGTCATTGTAATCCAGACCATTCACAATACCGCAAAGATCATTTGATCTTGCTGCCATCAGTCCGTCGAGACCTTCTCCATAGAACGGTGTCTTGATCTCTTCTGCATAGCTATGACTTACTGTTGTCACCTTATCTGCATAAACAATACCGCCTTTGAGCATATTAGCATCTTTGTATGCCTCAAGCTTATCCGAACGAAATAATAATCCGGAAGTCCTGTGATTCCCTGTACAGTCTTTTGTATCCCATACCCCCCTGGAACTTCAGGTTATGTATTGTCATAACTGTCTTGATTCCTCTGTAATATTCTCCAAAGAAACGGAAATTATCCAGATATACCGGAATCAGACCTGTCTGCCAGTCATGACAGTGAATCAGATCCGGACGGAACCCAATCACCGGAAGAATACTTAAAACTGCCTTACAGAAGAAAGAGAATTTTTCAATATTCCACTTCGGATCTCCATCATATGGAGCAAATCCTGAAAAATAAAATTCGTTATCAATAAAATAAAATGTAACTCCGTTTAATTCTGTCTTAAAGATTCCGACATAGCGATCCTCTCCTGCAAAATCCATGTAGAAGTTTGTGATATACTCCAGGCGCTCTACCCACTCCTGTTTCATACACATGTACTTAGGTAAAACTACACGGCAGTCATATTTCTCTTTATCAAAATCTTTTGGAAGTGAACCTACAACGTCAGCAAGACCTCCGGTCTTTATAAATGGTACACATTCTGATGAAGCGAACAAAATGTTTTTCATACTTAGATCCTCCACTTTCACTTGCCCTCATTTTCGGCAATTACTTATAAAATATTATACCGCATTTTTATCATAATGCAAAGGATTTCTCATTGTAATTTACTTCTTATTTCCCATGCCTGTATTCCAATTGTATTTTATCTGCGATCAGAGCAATAAATTCAGAATTTGTCGGTTTCCCTTTTCCATTGCTTACTGTATACCCAAAAAGTTCATCCAGAGTGTCCAATTTTCCTCTGCTCCATGCCACTTCAATGGCATGACGGATCGCACGTTCTACTCTGCTTGATGTTGTCTGGTACTTCTTTTGCGACGGTTGGATACAGGATCTTTGTGATTGCATTGAGCACATCCATATCATCTACCGCCATCATAATCGCGTCCCTAAGGTAATGATACCCCTTAATATGAGCCGGGATTCCAATCTCATGCAGCATATTTGTCACTCGTGTCTCCAGACTTTCTCCTCTGTTATCAGATACCGCCTCAGAGCTTCTTGTTTCCATACCGTGTGACATCCGTCCCGCACTTCGGATTCGTTCTAACAGCATCTCATTTTGAAACGGTTTCATCATATAGTAATTTGCGCCTTTATTAAAAGCATCTTCTGTAATCTTTTTCTTGCCCAACTGCTGTGATTACGATAAAATACGGATGCTTGCTGACAGTTTTGTCATGATTGATCCGGTCCATAACCGTCAATCCATCCATTTTCGGCATAATCAAGTCGAGAAGAACAACATCCGGCTGTTTATCTTTGATGATCTGACACATCTCTTCACCATTTTTCGCCTTTCCGACCAGATTCATGTCTTTTTCCATCCTGATCACACGATCCAAAAGATCCAAAATTTTCTGGTTATCATCAGCAATGGCTATTTTCAAATGTTCCATCTTCTTCTCTCCTTTTTCTGAGAACGTTTGTCTTGTTACACCACTTGTGTATTATATTCCAGCTTTTTTGTCGGATTCAAGAAAATCTTGCAGTAGTATTTCGACATCCTTTTCGACCCTTTTCACGATTCTTCCTCTTTCAACATATTTTCAATAAAAATACCGTATCCTTTTGTCGAATCCTGTACAAACACATGTGTCACAGCTCCGATCAGTTTTCCATTCTGAATGATGGGACTCCCGCTCATTCCCTGAATAATGCCCCCCTGTCTTTTCCAGCAATTCCGTATCTGTCACCTGAATTACCATTCCTTTGTTCACCTGGTCGGATTCTTTGTCAATTTGTGTTATACAGATTGTGTATTCTTTCACCTCACCATCAATGTAGCAGCGAATCCTTGCCTCCCCCGTCTTTATTTCCTCTTTTTTTTGCTACCTGTATCGGAACTTCCTCTCCTATCCAGCTTCTGTCTGAATTTAATTCTCCATAAATACCTGCATCCGTATTTTTCTCGATCACTCCAAGCCGATGAAACCGATTATAAACAATAATCCCTTCCATTGTTCCGGGATTCCCTTTGCTTCCCTTTTGCACTTTCTGAATACTGGTTCTATAAAGCGTTCCTCTTTTTGATCGTAAGAAGTGTACTTGTATCAATATCATGAATACCATGTCCCAGTGCTGCGAACCTGTTATTTTTGTCAAAAATGTGATTGTCCCAAGCCCCTGTACATTATCTCTCACCCAGATTCCAAGTCGATAATTTCCTTTTGAAATCTGCACAGGAGTCAATTTCTTTTCTAATATCGTATTTTTTCGCGTCTGACTGTCAGAAGGACCTTCTCTCCATCCAGATGTTCCACCAGATCCATCAACTGTTTTTTCCCCTCAATCTTCTGGTGATTTACTTCTGTAATATAATCACCGGAACTCACTACACCCTGTGCAGGTGTATATTCCTTTCCATCCATCCCCGTCATTTTCTCCGTGTCTAAAACCAGTACACCATCCGTTTCCATATAAATTCCAACCGGCATTCCTCCAAGCAGAACCGTATCTTCTTCCTTTTTCTGCAGCCAGACTTTCCACCTCCCGGCCACTGACTTCTGTATTTTCCATAAATTCTGTAATCTGTGCACAGCCACATAACATCAATAAGCAGAACATAAACAACAGACCTGTCCTGCTCATATTCCTTTTCCTGCGTTCTTTCATGATCCACACTCCTCTCTTGCAAATATTAAAAGCAGATGCTGTTTGCATCTGCTCTTAGTATGTGTGGATCTTCTTCTTTTCACACTGGTATTATTTTTCTCTTTTTGCCAGTTCCTTCATTTCTCTGGCACTGTCTATGATTCCATCTGTCACATTTGCTCCCCAAGAAGTCTTGCAAGCTCTGCAACAGAGTCTTCCTGATCAAGTCTCTCGATCTGTGTTCTCACAGAATTATCTTCTGCCCTTCTTTATGAATGCAAAAATGAATATCTGCTGCCGCTGCGATCTGTGAAAGATGTGTAATACAAATTACCTGACGGCTCTTTCCGATCAACTGCAGTCTCTCTCCGACACGACCTTCTGTGATTCCTGATATTCCACTATCAATCTCATCAAATATCAAAGTCGGTGTATCTTCTTCATCTGCAAGTACAGTCTTGATTGCAAGCATAATACGGGATAGCTCTCCTCCGGATGCGACATCCCCCAGTGGACGCACAGGTTCTCCCGGATTAACCGACAGATAAAACTCTGCATCATCTTTTCCTTGTGCAGAATAACTTTTTTGCTTCTGTCAAACGAATTTCAAAACGTGCATCCAGGAAATTCAGTTCCGACATCTGATGAACAATTTCCTCGGCAAATTTAACTGCGTTTTGTTCACGCACTTCATGCAGTTCCATCGCAGCCTTTTCCATCTGCTTTTCTGCTTTTTTCTGTTTCTCCAAAAGTTCCTGCATAAAAGAATCGTAATCTTCCAGTTCCGATAGTCTCTGTCTTTTTTTTCCTCACAATATGCAAGGACATCACTGACAGTATTTCCATATTTTGCCTTTAAATGATTCACTTCATTCAGGCGGGACTCAACTTCTGAAAACTCTTCTTCCGAATATTCAAAACTCTTTGCATATTCTGCCAGATCCCGGTTGAAATCATTCAGCAGACTATCGATCTCCACGATCTGATCGTAGAGCTGGCTTCCCCTTTCATCAAAAGATGCTGCTTCCTGAAGACTTCGGATTGCACGGCTTAAGTAATCACTTGCATTTCCACGTTCGTCCTCTGCAGTATACTGATACGCTTCTGCAACTCCTTCTGTGAGTTTTCTGCTGTCTGTCATCTTGCGATACTGTTCTTCTAGAAGTTCATCTTCACCTTCTTTAAGCGCTGCTTCTTCAATCTCATTCACTTCAAATTCAGCAAGAGAAAGTTCTCTTCTTCGGCTCTCTTCATCCAGCGAAGATTGTTCCACCTTCTTACATACTGTCTTCCATTCCTGATAGCAGGAAGCCATTTTCTCTTTTAACGGATTCGTCTGTTCTTTCCCATAAAGATCAAGCAGTGTCAAATGATTCTTTCGATGAAGCAATGTCTGATTATCATGCTGTCCATGAATATCGATCAAAAGACTGGCTACATCTTTAAGGACGCTCATATTCACTGTCTCACCGTTAATCTTACTGACACTTCGGCCTTCTAAAAGGCGGCGGCTCAATGTCAGATATCCGTCTTCCGGATAAATGTCCAAGGCCTCTAGCTTCTTTAAAATCTTTTCTTCTTTGATGTGAAAAGTAAGTTCTACCAATCCGCTTTTTTGCCCCGTTTCGAAGCATCTGTGCATTGTATTTTCCACCCAGTGCAAGCGTAACAGAGCCAAGAAGGATTGACTTTCCTGCTCCGGTTTCACCGGTCAGAATATTCAATCCTTCCCCAAACTCAACTTCTGTTTCATCAATCAAAGCAAGATTTTTCACATACAGATTCTGTAACATATGTCACCTATGCTTTCCTTGAAACCAATTTTCTTATATTCTCCATTACTACAGCTGTATCTTCAACTGTACGAATTGCGCACATGATCGTGTCATCTCCCTGCAATACATCCAACCACTTCATTCCATTTCATTGCATCTACTGCAGCAGCAACCGCCATTGCCATTCCGGCAACTGTTTTGATCACAAGGATATTCTGTGCCATATCCATAGAAACAAATCCGTCACAAAGTACACGGATATATTTTTCGTTCATTCCGTCCTCTTCCTGTCTATGGACAATATACTTCTGACGCCCACCGTTTACAGACAACTTTGTCAGCTTCAGATCTCTGATATCTCTGGATACAGTTGCCTGTGTGACCTTGAAGCCGGCATTATTCAGATATTCTGCCAGTTCCTCCTGCGTCTCTATGTCATATTGACTGATCAATTCAATTATCTTTGCATGTCGGCTCACTTTCATAGTATCAATTTCCTTTCATCTTCTCGCGCATTGTTATCATAAAACTTTCTTCACTTAATTTTACAAGATGCGCTTTGGCATCTGATTTTCTGATCTTCACTCTGTCTCCGCTAACCAATTGCCTCTGTACAGCACCGTCGTAACATAAAGCTACTTTCTCCTGCCTTCCATAACGGCCCTCGCAAATCTCAACTTCAACATCATCCTCTGCTGAAAGCACCACACTGCTCGTGTTAAGTGCATGGGAACAGATTGGAGTGATAACGATCAGACTTGCTGTTGGCTCTACCACCGGCCCACCTGCGGAAAGATTATATCCTGTACTTCCCGTCGGTGTACAGATGATCACACCGTCTGCCTGATATGTGTTCAACAATGTCCCATTCACATACACATTAAACTGAACAATACGAAGATTCCCTTCTCTTGTCAGGACGATATCATTTACCGCCAGATCTTTTTTCACCGGATGACATTGTCCCCTCCAACATCATACGTTTCTCAACCTTAGGCTCTTCCTCGCAAAGTCTGTCAATCGCAGATTTATAATCTTTCAATTCTACATCTGCTAAATACCCCAATGTTCCGATATTGATTCCAAGAAGCGGAAGTTTATTTCCTTCAAGGTCACGTATTGCACGGATCAGAGTTCCATCCCCACCTAAAACCAGTCCGCAATCAACGTCCTCCGGAATCGTTCCCGGAACAATAAATCCTTCCTCATCCTTTTGAGCAAGAATAACACGTTTGCCTTTTCTCTCAATATAATCTTTTACCTCAATCGTAACAGAATAATCTCTGTCTTTTAATTGATTTGTTATGATATAAAAAGATTCCATACCATCACCTTTTTACTTTGCCAGAGCAGCGAATGCTTCATCCACTACCTGATCCAGTTCCTTTGTCTCAATCTTTGCTTCCTCTTCCGGACATTTCTTCAAATGTACAAGGTATTCTATATTTCCTTCTGGTCCCTTGATTGGAGAGAATGTGATCTCAAGTACAGAAAATCCGATGGATACCGCAAATTCTGTCACTTTCTCGATTACTTCATGATGTGTACTCTTTTCTCGCACAACACCTTTCTTACCAACTTTCTCACGTCCTGCTTCAAACTGTGGTTTGATCAATGCTACGATCTCTCCATCATCTGTCAGATACGCTCTGATCGCACCAAGCACTTTTGTAAGAGAGATAAATGAAACATCAATCGACGAAAAATCAACAGGTTCTCCAAGATCTTCCGGAGTCACATAACGGATATTCGTCTTCTCCATACATACCACTCTCGGATCCTGACGCAGCTTCCAATCCAGCTGTCCCCGTCCCACATCGATAGCAAACACCTTTTTCGCTCCATTTTGCAGCATACAGTCTCTGAATCCACCAGTGGAAGATCCAACATCTGTACAGACCTTTCCATCTACTGTCACATGGAATTCTTTCATTGCTTTCTCAAGCTTAAGACCTCCACGGCTCACATAGGGGAGAACATGTCCGCGTACCTCAATATTTACCTCCTCCGGAAATGTTGTTCCGGCCTTGTCTTCTCTTTGACCTTCTACGAATACATTTCCCGACATAATAATTGCTTTTGCTTTTTTTCTCTGGAATCCGCCAGATTTCTCTTTACCAGCAACACATCCAAACGTTCTTTCATGCTACTTTTCTTCCTCTATTCTCCGATCATCTGCAATGACCTTTTTACAATACTCTCTCTGTCGAGACCAACTTCTTTTCTTAAGACATCTACATTTCCATGTTCAACATAATCATCTGAAATACCGATTGTGCAAACTTTCAATGGGATACCCTCGCGCATCACAAAATCTTCTACCTGCTCACCAAATCCACCTGTAAGCACATTTTCCTCAATTGTCACAAGGATCCTGTGATTTTCTGAAATCTTCCGGATCCTCTCTGTATCCAGAGGTTTCACAAATCTTGCATTGATCAGACTACACTGATACCCTGCTGCCTTAAGATCCTCACGCACCTGTTCTGCAAGGAAAGACATATGTCCGACAAACATTACCGCGATCTCACTCTCTTCATATAGAAGCTCACTCTTTCCATATCGATCGGAGCACGGAATTCCTTCAGTCCTTCGTATGCTTCTCCTCTTGGATAACGAAGCGCAACCGGGTACTGGAAACCTACTGCAAAGCGCACCATATCCGCCATCTCCCAACGGTTCTTTGGTGACAGGATTGAAAGATTCGGGATCAATGATAAAAATGATAAATCAAAGACTCCCTGATGTGTCTCTCCGTCACTTCCAACAAGACCTGCGCGGTCTACTGCGATCACAACCGGCAGATTCTGAAGACAGACATCATGGATTGTCTGGTCAAATGCTCTCTGTAGAAAAGATGAATACACCGCAAAAACAGGCTTCATTCCCCCTGCAGCAAGTCCTGCCGCAAATGTCATCGCATGCTCTTCTGCAATTCCTACATCAAAAGAATCTTTCCGGAAATAGCTTTGCGAATCTGGAAAGTCCTGTTCCGTCTGCCATTGCTGCAGTAATAGCTACAACCTTCTCGTCCTTCTTTCCGATATCTGCAAGCACTTTGGAAAAATATCTGTATAAGAATCCTTCCCCGATCCTCCGATCGTTTCTCCTGTTGTCACATCAAAGGTCCTGTTCCATGGAATTTTGACGGATTCGTCTCTGCCGGAAGATAACCTTTTCCCTTCTTCGTCACAACATGTACAAGAACTGCATGATTTACCCGTTTTGCTTCATTCAATGTCTTTATTAATGTCTTCAGATCATGTTCGTCTACAGGACCCAGATATGTGATTCCCATATCCTCAAAAAAACATTCCCGGAACAAATAATTGTTTGATCCCGCTCTTCGTCTTCTTCACCTGATGGACGATCCGTTCTCCCCCTTTGCCGGGAATTCTCTTAATCGTATCTTCGACACCTCTCTTCAGGTCTGAGTATACCTGTGTCGTCCGAAGCCCATTCAGGTAATTTGACATACCACCCACATTTTTGGAAATAGACATCGTGTTATCATTGAGTACAATAATAAAATTACTTTTTCAATCTGGAAGCGTTATTCAATGCTTCGTATGCCATACCGCCGGTCATAGAACCATCTCCGATCACAGATACAACGTTATAATGCTCCTGTTGAAGCTCTCTTGCGGCCACATAACCAAGTCCTGCAGAAATCGAAGTAGAACTGTGTCCTGTATCAAATGCATCACATTTACTTTCTTTTCTCTTAGGGGAATCCACTCATTCCTCCGTATTTTCTAAGATCATCAAATCCTTCTTTTCTTCCTGTCAGAATCTTATGGGTATATGCCTGATGTCCCACATCCCAGATCAGTTTATCCTCCGGGAAATGAAGTACTTTATGCAATGCCATCGTAAGCTCAACAACTCCGAGATTGGATGCCAGATGCCCCCCGGTCACACTGATCTTTTCGATCAGGAACCGCCGGATCTCATCCGATAATTCTTTCAGCTCTTCCTCTGTCAGTTCTTTTTATATCGTTGGCCTTTTGAATCTTTTCAAGTGCCATAAGTTCCTCCTCACCGACAATCTTATTTTTTCTCTATATACAAGAGATTTCAAAAGCTGCTCAAGGAAATTATCCCCGGCAGGGAACTTTTTCAGTTCATCGATTGCTTCTTCTGTCATACGTTCCACATCTTTATGAGCCTGTTCGATTCCTTTAAGTGTTACATATGTTGTCTTTTTCATTCTTCTCATCACTATGTACCGGTTTTGCCCAGCTGCTTCTGTCGTGCTTGTCACATCCAGAATGTCATCCTGGATCTGGAATGCCATTCCGATCTTTCCTGCGACTTTCTGCATACTCTTTACATCTTCTTTTGATGCTCCCGCAAGGATTGCTCCAATCATCATAGCAGACTCGATCAGTGCACCTGTCTTCAGTCTGAAAATAAAATCAAGAACTTCCTCATCAATCTGATGTCCGGATTCTTTCACATCTACAACCTGTCCACCGATCATACCATAGATTCCGGCTCTTTCTTGCCAGAACTCTCAGCGCTTGTCCGATTCTAAGGCTTTCCTCCGGAAATTGCTCAAATGCCTTGCATGCTGTCTCAAATGCATAGTTTAAAAGTGCATCACCCGCAAGGATTCCCATATCCTCTCCATAAACGATATGTGTCGTCTTTCTTCCTCTACGGTACTCATCATTATCCATTGCCGGGAGATCATCATGAACCAGTGAATAGGTATGGATCATCTCCATGGCGGCCATAAACGGATAAATCACTTCTGTCTCTCCACCAAACAGACGGTATGTTTCCATCATCAGCATTGGGCGAAGGCGCTTGCCTCCTACCATCAGACTGTATTCCATTGCTTCCATGATCACGCTCTGATATCCGTTTGCTTCCGGAAGATATTCTCTGAGTATCGCTTCAATTTTTTCTACTTTTTCTTTCTGTTCTTCTTTAAAATTCATGACTCTCTCCATTCTCATCTAAGGCGAGAACCTTCTTTTTCCACATCGTCAATCGTACGATTACAACACTTCACAAGTTCCATACCTTCCTGATATAAATTAAAAGAATCTTCAAGAGAAAGCTCCTCTCCTTCCAGTCCGCCAATGACGCGATCCAGTCTCTCAAATAACTCCTCAAGACTTGCAGCCTGTTCTATCTTCTTCGTGTCTTTCATCATTTCCTCCCGGTTACTGTTTATGGGAACTTTGTCCTCTTTCCCCTTCTAGTTTTACAGTGTCTGTAACGTAAGTCTCAATCTGTCCATCCGTTACATAAATCTGCAACAAATCTCCTTCTCTTACCTGATCTGTTTTCTTTATATTCTGTCCTTGTGCATTGCAAACATAAGAATACCCCTGACTTAATTTCTCAAGCGGAGACAACCCTTTCATCCGTTCTGCACAAAGTGCGAGTCTGTGCTTTTCTTTTTGTCAAATGCCGTTCCATAAGCGAGCGCAGTGTATTCTCAGCGTCAACCGTTCTTTGTCTCTTCTCATTGAGTTTCTGTCTTGGATGAAGTGTCTGAAGTTTCAATCTGCTGTGTTCCAGATGCATACGCTCGTTTAGCAGCTTCTGATTTATTGCTCTTCGAAGTAAACTCTCACAATTAAGAATCTGTTCTTTCACTTCAGAATATTCATACACTGCAAGCTCTGCCGCTGCAGATGGTGTCGGTGCTCTCAGATCTGCCACATAATCGGCAATCGTTGTATCTGTCTCATGTCCGACTGCAGAGATCACCGGAACGCGACAGTCAAAAATTGCACGCGCAACAGCCTCCTCATTGAATGCCCACAGATCTTCAATGCTTCCTCCGCCTCTTCCGACGATCATGACATCCACCTGCTTCTCTTCCAGCATATGGATTCCCTTTCACGATACTGCTCACGGCACCATCACCCTGTACCAGTGCAGGATAAAGCAGGATCTGGACAAACGGATTCCTTCTCTTTGCCACATTGATGATATCTCCTGATCGCTGCTCCTGTCGGTGCGGTCACAACCCCGATCGTACGTGCATAGCGTGGAACCGGCTGTTTGTACTCTGCTGCAAACATTCCCATCTCTTCGAGTTCTCTTCAGTGCCTCGAATCTTTCATACAAAAAGTCCCGCACCGTCCAGAATGATCTCTCTTGCGTACAGCTGATACTTTCCATCCCGTTCATAGACGCTGACCGCGCCCAGCACTACTACCTGCTGTCCTTCCTCCATATGAAAAGAAAGCCCAGACCTTGAGCCTGCGAACATCACGCAGGCTATCGTTGCCGGACTCGTCTTTCAATGAAAAAAATATATATGCCCTGATGTGTGGTACTTTAAATTAGACACCTCACCCCTTTACATAGATTCGGTTCAGCATGAAGTCCTGGGTGAACATATTCTTAATATAAGAATTAACCTGCTTCACCGTATAGACATTTTTCATTCTTTTGTCTCTTCCAGTGAAGCGCAATCTTGCCAAGTACTCCGTTGATAAATGATGGAGCCTCATCTGAACTGAACATCTTTGTCAGTTCTACCGCCTCGTTAATTGCAACTCCTACCGGTACCTCGTCATCCCACTTCATCTCATATACCGCAAGTCTCAGAATGGACAGATCTACTTTGTTCATTCTTGTTGTCTTCCATCCTTTGCATTGGCATTGATCAGTTCATCAATCTCTTCTGTCTTCTCAAGTACTGCTGCATATTTTCTCTTAATATATTCTTTATCCTTATCCGCTGCATCTTCCAGTGTAGAAAAATAGTATTCAATCTGCTCCGGCATCTCCTGCGGATCATTAAATTCTATCTGAAACAACATCTTGAAAATGTGCTCGCGAAGTTCTTTTCTAACCATGTTGGCTGATTCCTTTCCTGTTCGCTTTTATTCCTGACTCTCCATCTCGACTCCTGCAACCTTAATGTTCACATCAGCCACTTCAAGTCCTGTCATATTCTCAATTGCATTCTTAACTTTCTCCTGCACTCTTGCAGACACCTCAACGATGCTGTAATTGTACTTCAGGTTCAATGCCAGGGATACAGTTACAATGCCATCCAGTACATCTACCTTTACACCCTTGGAAAGATTCTTCATTCCAAGCTTTGCAACCAGTTCATTCGTGATATTTCCGTACATGGAAGCAACACCTTCTACTTCCATTGCTGCAAGACCTGCAATAATAGCTACAACTTCATCTGCAATCTTAATCTCACCTTTGCTTGCGTCGTTCTGTATTGTATAAATATTTCTTTCGTCCTTTGCCATAATCAAAACCTCCTGTTTTGTCTGATTCTTTCTACATTATATCAAAAATCTTTCTATTTGAAAAGATTTTTTATGAACGTCCGAATTCTGACAAAATAAGTCCTTCATTTCTCTCTTCTGTCATACGGATACTCCACTCATGCGCAAAAGAAGAAGCGGACGACCCTTCAGATCCATGATCTTCTTCATATCAGATGTTCCGCTTAAGCGATCCATGTCGATCTCTTCATTTTCAATCCAGCGGATGTACTCATACGGAAGATTTTCCAGACGGATCTCTACATTATATTCGTTCTCCAGACGGTACTTCAACACATCAAACTGGAGTATGCCGACAACACCGACGATGATCTCTTCCATACCTGTATTGAACTCCTGGAAGATCTGGATCGCACCTTCCTGTGCGATCTGATTGATTCCTTTGATAAACTGCTTTCTCTTCATCGTATCAACCTGACGGACACGTGCAAAATGCTCCGGTGCAAATGTTGGGATTCCTTCGTATGTGAATTTGTCCTGTGCAGTCGTCAATGTATCTCCGATTGAGAAAATTCCCGGATCAAATACACCGATAATATCTCCGCCATAAGCTTTACTAATCATCTTACGCTCACTTGCCATCATCTGCTGTGGCTGGGAAAGACGTACTTTCTTGCCACCCTGCATATGATATACATCCATACCGGCTTCAAATTCTCCGGAGCAGATTCTCATAAAGGCAATTCGGTCACGGTGAGCCTTGTTCATATTTGCCTGAATCTTGAATACAAAAGCAGAAAAATCTTTCTCTGTCATTGGATCAATCTCGCCATGATCTGATTTTCTTGGAAGCGGTGATGTCGTCATCTGAAGAAAATGCTGAAGGAATGTCTCTACACCAAAGTTCGTAAGAGCGGAACCGAAAAATACCGGTGAAAGCTGTCCCTTATCAACCAGTTCCTGATCAAACTCAGCTGCTGCTCCATCCAGAAGTTCAATCTCATCTGCAAGAATGTCTTTTGCATCTGCTCCGATCAGTTCTTCTGTCTCCGGTGCGTCGATCGGTATCATCTTCACTTCACCCATCGCAGTACCCTTTTTTCGTATCTGAGAACAGCTCAACTTCACGTTTTGCTCTGTCGTAAACTCCCTTGAATTCCTTACCGGAACCGATTGGCCAGTTGATTGGACAAGTTGCGATTCCAAGCTCTTTCTCTATATCATCTAACAATTCAAATGTATCCTTCGCTTCACGGTCGAGCTTATTGATAAATGTAAAGATCGGGATGTGACGCATCACACAGACTTTAAACAGCTTTCTTGTCTGCGCCTCAACACCCTTGGATGCATCGATAACCATAACGGCAGAATCCGCTGCCATTAATGTACGGTAAGTATCCTCTGAGAAGTCCTGATGTCCAGGAGTATCTAGAATATTAATACAGTATCCGCCATAGCTGAACTGAAGTACAGAAGAAGTACAGAAATACCTCTCTCCTTCTCAATATCCATCCAGTCAGATACCGCATGTTTTGCGGTTGCTTTTCCTTTAACGGAACCAGCCTGGTTGATTGCACCTCCATATAAAAGGAACTTCTCTGTTAATGTAGTCTTACCAGCATCCGGGTGAGAGATAATGGCAAATGTTCTTCTTTTCTTTATCTCATTCGTAATTTCTGACATTTCTAATCTCCTATCATTTTCACGCAATAGATAACTGTCCGCAGGCATCCCGTAGACAGTTACATAATAAACCAGTAAATAGTGTATCACAAGTCTCTCTGACAGCAAATCTTTTTATAAAAAGTTTTTCCAAAAATATACTTTCTATTCATGAATTGGTGTAATTACTTCTCCGGCTTTACATCCGACTTTCTTGTCACAATATCCTCAATCTGGGCACGGTTCGCATCCGTAAGCTCCTCTGCATTTACAACAACATCTGCACTATCTTCCCCCAGACTTACTACTGCCTCTGAAAATCCTTTTGTTGCCATCAATGTCTCAATTTCCATCTCCGTCTCTGATTGTTTTGTAAGCTCCACCATCTGTGCAACTGCATCTGACTTTTCCTCTTCACTGAGCTCTGTATTGTCTATGATCGACTGCAGTGTTTCTTTATTCTGGGCACGCACCTGTTCTCTTGTAACTTTTGCCTGGGCTACCGTAGTCTGGGCTGAACCATTTGTTAGAACCGCCTCTCCAGGTGTTCCTTCTGTTTCAGAATCATTACTTTCAATTTCTTCGCTTCCTGCTTCTGTATCTTCCTGTGAAATATCTAAAAGTTCCTGGTTTGTAAGATCTGCATTAGCTTCTTTTGTTCCTTTCGCATTCTCTCCAAACAGACGTCCCTGTAGTTCAGATATCCTGCTGCCGCGATCATAACCGCAAGTGCCACAATGATCAACTGGTTTTTCTTCACTTTTCCTTTCATTAAGATAAACCTCCTTTTATGTAGGCGCACGTTTCATTATTTTTATCTTATGCGCTTCTACACCAAATAATGCCTGCACCGCTTCTGTCAGATTCTTCGCGACAACTGCATTCCCACCTCCATCTGCTATTACAAGAATGCCCTCCACTTCCGGTGCATTTTCTTTACTTACATATGGGATCTGCGTTCCGTCTGTCCCCTGACTGTACACGGTCGTTTTATCCAGAGATTTCTCTTCACTTTCTCTTGTCTCTCCCGGCTGTCTGCTTCCTTCGTCGTCTGATGTGTGCTTTCTGATCTTTTTTCAACCACCTTCTGTCCTGTAGACTTTAATGTGATCATCACCGTCACCTTTCCCGCCCCATCTACGACACCAAGTGTCTGCGCTGTCTTCTGTTCCAGATATTTTTTCATAGTCTGCCATGGAATCTGTCTCATACGTCTCTCCTTTCCCGGATTCCCCGTCAATCTTTGTATCCTTATCCACCTCCTGTCTTCGGAACCGGAACCGCAACTACAAGAAGTAGCAGTCCACACAGGAATAAAATGGCTAATCTTGTTCTTTTCTGACCACGATCCGCCTGTTTTATCTTCCTTGTGTATCCCACGATCCTTTCCTTCCACTCCTGCCAATTATTGTCCAATTCCGATTTCCTCCCGTTTTATAGAATCCGACATCCGCTCTATTTCTTTTCTCATATTGCTGATACACTTCCTTCTGATAAAATTGCTCTGCTTTCAATCCTTTCAACGCCGCAATAGGGGATAGTGCAAGCAGGATCAGGACAAGTCCACAGAAAAAACGAATATATTTTTCATAATCTTTTCCCGGAATCACCTGCAGAACTGCACTCATAACGAGAAGCATTGAAATGATTTTTTGTATCCATTGTGTAAGCATCCGGCAGATTCCTCCTCTCTCCTCTGAAACCTTAAGATGTTACAGCCACCACAAGTGCAATGCTTAAGACAAACAACAGTGTTGTGGATGCTATTACCTTCACCATAAGCTGATAACCGGAACTAACTCCAGATATGCATGTTGTAATTCTCCGGTCAGAAACCGGTTGGACTAATGCCGCCACAAGTTGGTACAAAAATGCCAATATCAGAAATTCTACCAGTGGAATAAGTGCCAGGACAGCTATAAAAATCATTCCTGCTACACCGATTCCATTCTTAAGCAGTACTGCGACTCCTAATGCAACATCCATTGTACCTCCGGCAACATCTCCGATCCACGGAACCGCCTCCAGTGTTCGTCCTGCAGCAGTCATTTTCAAAGAATCAATTGCCGGATTCAAAAATCCCCGGATCAGACTGATCCCACTCACAGCGGCAATCATACTTTTCAGACTCCATTGGATACATTTTTTCCAGAAGTTCTGCAAATTCTGAGAAAAGATCTTCCCCGGTCAGGCAGGATAAGACCCTCACCATCCCATAGATCTTCACCGCCGGTAAAAAGAAAATGAAGTACAAGCAGTTCCACCAGATAGATCAGGAACAGTATTGTATTATAAAACATCAACGCCGAACTGCTCTTTCCGGTAAATGCAACCGCCAGAAAGAAACTTGGGCAAAACACCTGCATCAATTGGACAAGCTCTCCTTTTTTTTCTTCGGCATATAAATTCATCGATTGATATGCTTCCAGACAGATTGCGATCACAACAAGATACAAAATATAAAAACCCGCTTCCGCTGTCTGTCTGTTTTGAAAGATACTTGTAAAATTCGAGAAAAATGCAGCCGCCACTGTAATCAGCAGCAAGCGCGCCAGATTCTTCCTTCCTTTCTGAAAAACAGAGAACACCTGTCCTGAAAAAAAAACTCAAGAAATCTTTCTCCCAATTCCTGCGTATTTCCGCTGATCAGCATCTCTGTAAGATCACGAAACCGAACTTTTTCTCCCAGTTCTGTCTCTCCTGATAACTGATCGATCTGTTTGAAATCAAATTCATCCAGCAGACTTTCTTCCATTTGTTCCAGCTCATCCTCCAACATCCCGGAACGATCTTCTGTTTCCTTTTCCTCCGCTGTACCATGCTCTGCTGCATACACGCTGCCACATCCTGTCACAACCGTAAATAAAAACACAAAACAGAAGAGCTTTTTCCAAAAATGTTTTTCCCTTTTCATATCAGAAAATCTCCGATTAGTTCCAGCAGCGAAAGAAGTACCGGCATTCCTATCGCAAGGATCGTCAACTTTGTAAAAATCTCAATCTGTACAGCAATATTCTGATACCCTGCATCTTTACAGATTCCGGATGCAAATTCAGCCACATAAGTCACACCGGCCATTTTCAACAGAATACTCATCTGTCCGGCATCCAGTTTTATATAATCTGCAATTTTTTTACTGTCTGCACAAAGATTTCAAGTCGTGAAAGCATACAAAGAAATAAAAACAGGCTGACTGCAAGACTTACATAAATGCCATATTCACTTTTCCCACTTTTAAACTGCAAAGCAAGTAATGTTCCCACGACACCCAAAAGTGCGATTTGTATACTGTTCAATTCTGTTCCGCCCTCCTTAAAGAGAAAACAATTGCCGGATCGAAGAAAATAAGTCATAAATTGCCGGGAGAACCCAGGATAATACAAGAATCAGCCCTGCAAGACTTGTCAGGAATGCCTGTTCCTCTCTGCCGCTATGCTTCAAAACCTGACTCAGAATAGATACAAGAATTCCCACTGCCGCAATTTTAAATATCAGATTGATACTCATACTCTCCCTCCTCTCCCTTTTGTTCCCGCCCTTTTTAAAGCAGAAGGATCACAAGAAAAATCCCGCCTGCTGCCCCCAGCCAGCTACCGAGCTTTTTCTTCTCAGACGTTTCCGCAGTTCTCTTTTCAATTTCCATATCCAGCCTTTTCAAATGATACTCCAGCAGACGAACTACACCTTCTCTGTCTCCTATTTCAAGCAGTTCCCCAGGTTCGCAGATCAGAGGATTCATTTTCCCTCTCCATTTCAGTTCCGGAAGATCTTTTCCTATCGTATCTGTCCACAAGTCAGCAAACCGCTTTTCCTGTGTGCCCTGACATTGAAATGCCAGATCCATCAGCCAGTTTTCATAAGGTTCCTTCTCTCTTGATGCAATATTATAAAAAATTTCCGAAAGCGGAAGTCCTGCATACAGTAATTCGCCTTTTATTTGTTCTATAATTCTGCGAAAATGACTCAATTCTTCCAGATAATTCCGAAGTTCTTTTCCATACATCCATCCTGCTCCGGTCGTCGCCAACAGGATCAGAAAACATCCGACTAATTTCTGCACAGCACACGCCCCCGCTCATCATAGATTTCCCGGATCTTGCCAGGACCGTGATCCTGTCCAAGCACAACATAACGCTGAAACATTCTTCTGCGGATCAGGTCACCCAGGATCGGCTTTTTAGAAGCCTCATCCATATCAAGGCTGTGTACACTCGCGATCAGCCGGCAGCCGCACTGCATGGCATATTCAATGGCATGGATATCCTCACTTGTACCGATCTCATCCACTGCGATCACACGCGGCGCCATAGAACGGATCAACATGATCATCCCCTCCGCTTTCGGACAACAGTCTAAAATATCAGTCCTTGTACCCAGATGATTCTGCGCGATTCCAAGATAACACCCACCAAGCTCCGATCTTTCATCTACCACACCGACAGAACACCCTTTTTATGTATTCATTTCCATCCGATATCTGACGGATCAGATCACGGATCAAAGTAGTCTTTCCGCAACACGGCGGAGAAATGATCAATGTATGGCAAATCTGTTTATTTTCCGTAATATATGGAATCAATGCGTCAGCACACCCAAGTACTTCGTGAGAAATTCTTACATTTAGCGAAGAAATATACTGTATATTTTTTACTTTTTCATTTTCTATAATTACTTTTCCTGCCACCCCGACCCTGTGACCTCCTTCCACTGTAATAAATCCCTGTTTCAACTCATTTTCATATGCATAGAGCGAATAATGACAAATATATCCCATTGTCTCACCAATATCTTCTTTCGTAACCAGATACGGGTGTACCGGGTCCGGAAGAACCCGTTCCTGCCCTTTCATCTGAATCAGCAGCGGCTGACCTGTACGTATCCTGATCTCCTGCAGTTCCTCCGGATTGCTGACGGATTCTTCTACAAGCTTACGGATTTTTTCTGCCAGCAGATTCCAGACCTGCATCTTCTTGTTCTGTCTTTCCATTTCCATCTTGTCCACCTCTCCAGTTGTTGTCCGTACCCCTCCTCTCTACACACAATATATGGATAAGATTCTTAAAGTATTCCTTACGCATACAAGAAAAGAGGAACAAAACCCAGTTTCCTGAATTCTGTTCCTCTTTTCTTATTCTTTCTGATTCTTATTCTGCAACATCTTTCATGCTGAAGCTGAATCTTCCCATCTTATCTTTACCAAGGCATACAACCTTCACAACATCACCGATGCTTACAACGTCTTCTACCTTGTCAACTCTCTGCTTAGAAAGCTTGGAAATGTGTACCATTCCCTCTTTACCCGGTGCAAACTCAACGAATGCACCGAACTCTTTTATGCTGATAACCTTTCCTTCAAAAAGCTGTCCTGCTTCGTAATCTGTAACGATTGTCTGGATGTACTTCGCAGCTTTCTCCATGTTCTCTTTCTCTGTACCGCAGATAGATACATTTCCTTCATCATCGATGTCGATCTTAACACCTGTCTCGTCGATGATTTCATTGATTGTCTTTCCACGCTGTCCGACAACATCACCGATCTTCTGTGGATCGATCTGCATCTGAATAATCTTCGGTGCAAACTCTCCAACTTCTTTTCTAGGCTCAGCGATTGCTTTTTTACTCATAACTTCATCCATGATGTAAGTTCTTGCTTTCTTTGTAGCGGCGATCGCTTCCTCGATGATCGGCCTGGTCAGACCGTGGATCTTGATATCCATCTGGATGGCCGTGATTCCTTTATGTGTGCCTGCCACTTTGAAATCCATGTCTCCGAAGAAGTCCTCGAGTCCCTGGATATCTGTCAGTACAAGGTAATCATCATCTGTCTCACCTGTTACAAGTCCTGCAGAGATACCTGCTACAGCAGACTTGATCGGCACACCTGCTGCCATCAGTGACATACTGGATGCGCAGACACTTGCCTGTGATGTAGATCCATTAGACTCAAATGTCTCAGATACTGTACGGATCGCATATGGGAACTCAGACTCGCTTGGAAGTACCGGAAGAAGTGCTCTCTCAGCCAGTGCTCCATGTCCGATCTCACGACGTCCCGGTCCTCTGGAAGGTCTTGTCTCTCCTACAGAGTAGGACGGGAAGTTGTAGTGATGCATATATCTCTTTGTCTTCTCTGCTTCATCAAGACCGTCGAGCTTCTGTGCTTCAGAAAGTGGAGCAAGTGTTGTCATTGTGCAGATCTGTGTCTGTCCTCTTGTGAACATAGCAGAACCATGAACTCTCGGGATCAGGTCTACTTCTGCTGCAAGCGGACGAATCTGTTCAATTGCTCTTCCATCCGGACGCTTGTGATCTTTCAGGATCATCTTACGTACCGTTTTCTTCTGATACTGGTAAATAGCCTCACCAAGCTTCGCAAGATACTCTTCGTTGTCTGCAAATGCTTCCTCGAGTCTCTCTGTGATCACACGGATATTCTCTTCTCTTGTCTGTTTGTCATCTGTAAATACAGCCTCTTCCATCTCAGCAGCCGGAACGATCTCCTGGATCGCATCAAAAGTTCCTGCGGAACAGCAAAGCTCTGATACTCATGTTTTGGCTTTCCACACTCTGCAACGATCGTGTCAAAGAAAGCGATCACTTTCTGGTTCAGATCATGTGCCGCAAAGATAGCTTCGATCATCTTCTCTTCCGGAACTTCTTTAGCGCCGGCTTCGATCATGATAACCTTTTCCTTTGTAGAAGCAACTGTCAGTGCAAGCTCAGATACTTCCTTCTGTGCTGCTGTCGGGTTGAATACGAACTCTCCGTCAACGAGTCCAACCTGTGTTGTAGAGATTGGTCCGTCAAACGGAATATCAGAAATACTTGTTGCAAGTGCTGCACCGAGCATGGCTGTAAGCTCCGGGCTGCAGTCCTGATCTACAGAAAGAACAAGGTTCTCAAGTGTTACGTCATTTCTATAATCTTTTGGGAAAAGAGGACGCATCGGACGATCGATGACACGGTCTGTCAGGATCGCATTCTCAGATGCCTTTCCCTCTCTCTTATTAAATCCTCCGGGAATCTTTCCTACAGCATACATTCTCTCATTATACTCTACGCTTAATGGGAAGAAATCAATTCCTTCTCTCGGCTTTTCAGATGCTGTTGCTGTACACAGAACAGTCGTATCACCGTAATGCATCAGAACAGCACCATTTGCCTGCTTTGCAACTCTGTCTACATCTACGCGAAGAGTTCTTCCAGCCAGTTCCATCTCAAACTTTTTATACATGGTTTTCTCCTTTTTATCTTATCTTCGTTTTATATGGTCGAACAATTCGCTCGAAACTACTGAAAAATGTACTATTCCATAGCAATTGAAGCCCACTGTAATCGATTGATAATACACTTTTCAGTGGTCTCGGTTCTTCTCTGCCCACAAGCTTTTAAATTATATCATATTCCATAATAAGAAGTAAATAGTTTTCCAAAAAAAAAAGAACAAAAAGTACCAAAAATTCAGACAAAAAGAAACAGACCAGAAACCACATCATCAGATGCAGCTTCTGATCTGTCAATTGATCTTCTTTTTTGGGAAAATCTTATTATTTTCTCAGACCAAGTTTCTCGATCAGTGCACGATATCTCTCGATATCTACTTTCTTGAGGTATGCAAGAAGTCCTCTTCTCTGTCCAACCATCTTAAGCAGACCTCTTCTTGAGTGGTGATCCTTCGGATTAGCTTTGAAGTCATCTGTAAGATCATTGATTCTTGCTGTCAGGATAGCGATCTGTACTTCCGGTGATCCTGTATCTCCCTCTGTTCTTCCAAATTCTTTGATGATAGCCTGTTTCTTCTCTTTTTTGCGATCATTGTAATATCCTCCTTAAAATTCTTAGTTAAACCGCCTGGCATTAAGCAATGGTCGGAGTGATCCGATTACCGAACACCGGCTGATTTGATACCTCGGATAGTATAGCACAGAGATATCTGCTTGTAAAGCACAAATTTAAAATCTTTTATCTTTCATCGAATGGATGATTTTTCAGATATTCTTCTCCGTACCGCATATCTTTCATCACGCGGTCTTTGAGTTCTTCAACCGAATGAAATTTCGTTTCCGGACGTTCGAACTCCAGAATCTGCACTGTGGCAGTCTTCCCGTAAGCATCGCCTTCATATCCGTAAACATAAACTTCGAACAACCGTCTTTTCTCTTGCGCAACGGTCGGTTTCACCCCGGCATTTCCCACACCGCCATACCATACACCATCCACAAGGACGCGACAGGCATAGACACCGTACTTTGGCAGGATTTTCTTTTCCTGCGGTGCAAGATTCATTGTCGGAAATCCAAGTGTTCTTCCAAGCTGCTGTCCATGTTCCACAACACTGGTGATCTCATACGGATACCCCAGAAGCTTATTTGCAAGAGGAATATTTCCATCGAGGAGAAGTTCCCTGATATAAGTGCTGCTGATCTCCCGGTCTTTGTAATATGCTTTCTCGACCACATCAACTGTATAGCCATATTTCGCTGCATATTTCTCCAGCATCTGGTGATTTCCTCTTTTTTCATGACCAAAGTTAAAGTCCGTTCCGACAACAATGTGTGATGCGTGCAGCTTCTTATGCAGGATTTCATCGATAAATTTCTCTGCTTCCATCTCCATCATTTCTCTCGTAAATGGAATCTCGATCAGATAATCTACCTTGTCCTCAAGAAATGCTCTTCGCTCTTCATTTGTCATCAGACAGTCTCTGTCCATATCAAAGGCACAAACGACACTGTCGCAATCTTCCTTCTGCGCATATTTCATTATTCTGTTGAGCAGCTTCTGATGTCCTCTGTGCAATCCATCAAACTTTCCAAGCGTTACCGCTGTGTGATTTCTTCCGTCAAAGGCATCTAATCCTTTTATATATTGCATGTCTGTCTTATTCGTCCTTTATTTCTCAATTTTCTCTGCTTCAGGATCCAGAAACATTTTCTTAATATGGAACAGCTTCTTCGGTGCACGATACTGATAAAGGCCGATAAAATTCTTTCTGGAATCATATACTCTGACTTCCTGCCCATCTGTCCACGCTTCTTTTTCTAACAGAAAACGCTCCGGAAGATCATTTCCGTTATAAGACATCCATGCCTTCGCATCCGTCACAGTAACGGCCGGCAGTTCCGCGAAGATCTGATCCAGCGGAGTGAAAAGTTCTGCACCTTCTCCCTGTTCCATCTTCTGTCGCACTTCATCCAGTGTTACCGCATCTTCTTTCAGGAAACGGCCGACTTTCGTACGCTCAAGTTCTTCCATACAGCCGCCCACCTGAAGCTTCTCTCCAATGTCATGGCACAAAGTACGGATATATGTTCCCTTAGAACAGTCCACCTCCATACGCACATGCGGAAGATTCATCTCCAGAATGCGAATTCCATGGATCTGGACTTTTCTGCTCTTACGCTCCACGGTCTTTCCTTCACGGGCAAGCTCATAAAGCTTCTTCCCATTCACTTTCAACGCAGAATACATCGGCGGAATCTGATCATATTCTCCGATAAATGATTCGATACAGGAACGTACTTCCTCTTCCGTCAGATTGCCCGGATCCCTCTCCTCCAGAACCTCTCCGGAAATGTCCTGCGTATCTGTCGTCTTTCCTAAAAGCAGCAGAGCCTCATATGTCTTATCATGATCTGTCAGAAGCTCACAAAGCTTTGTTGCTTTTCCAAGACACACCGGAAGGACACCTGTCGCATCCGGATCAAGTGTCCCTGTATGTCCGATCTTCTTTTGTCCGACAACTTTTCGAAGAACCGCAACCACATCATGGGAAGTGTATCCTTTTTCTTTGTAAATATTAACTATTCCGTTTATCATTTTTCCTCGTTTTTTTTCTCTTCTGCCGCTCTAAGCTGTCTTTCAATTAAAAGTGTCAGATTGTTGATCACATCATACGGGGAACCTTTCATTGTAACACCGGCTGCTCTCACATGACCGCCACCACCATAATATTTCGCAACTGCACTTACATCAACGATTTCTTTTGATCTAAGGCTTACTTTAAAGGTCTGCGGTTCGAGCTCGTAAAGAAGGATTGCAACCTCCACACCTCTTGTCTGACGCAATACGCTGACAATTCCATCCAGATCAGACGGTTTTGCCTGGAAGAACTCCATTTCTTTCAAACGTATCACTGAGACAACCGCTTTCTTATTCAGGATCATCATACTCTCAAGAAGTGCCTTCCCAAGCATCTGATTCTGAACATAGGATTTTTCAAAATATGTTCCGTCAATGATCGCGCTTCCATTGATCCCTTTTCTTAAAAGTGCAGCACCGACTTCCATTGTCTCCGGTGAAGTACAGGAATACTGGAACACTCCGGTATCATGCACAATCCCCATATAAAGGAAAGATGCGATTTCTTCCGTAATCTTCTCCTCATCCAGCAGACGGAAAACAAGTTCAGAAGTAGAACTTGCATCCGGCACGATATAATTCGTGTCTGCAAAAGACTCATTACTGACGTGGTGATCCACACATAAAGTTTCCTTTGCATTTTGGAACACCGGCTCGGAAAAACCAAGACGTCTTTCGTCCCCACAATCCAGACTGATGAAAAGGTCATAAACTTTGCCTTCTACAATCTCATGCTTCGGCACATCTCTGTGTCCCATCATCTGAAATGCTTCCGGAATCTCCTCCAGATACAGATCTGTCTCAATCTCCGGATAATAAGTGGTCAGATAAAGATATAATCCAATTGTAGAACCAACGCAGTCCCCATCCGGACGAATGTGTCCACCAATGGCTACACTGTGTTTTCCTTTTAATACATCGTTTAATACGATCATCTATTCCTCAGCTCCATCCTTCAAATCTCTTGTCACTTCGTCAATTTTTCTTGCTGATATTCACTCCATATTCAATGGACTGGTCTACGATAAATGTAATCTGTGGTGTGTTGCGCATATTCACTGTACGTGCAAGTTCTCTGCGGATATATCCCTCTGCACTCTGAAGACCTTTGATCGTATCTTCCTGTGCTTTCTTGTCTCCGAGAACACTGATATATGCCTTGCATGTCTTAAGATCCGGTGCTACTTCAACAGCAACAACAGATGTCAGCGGTGCAACACGTGGATCTTTGATCCCGCCACGCAGGATATTACTCAGCTCACGCTGTACTTCTGCATTGACTCTTGTATTCTTAATACTGTTCTTTCTCATGTTATAGCTCCTTTTTTATCCAGAAAAGTTACTCCTGCAATGTATGACCCCTGCACGAGTAACAATTCTGTCACCTGCTGACGATTACAACACTCTGCAAATGTCAGCATCTTTTATTCTTACTTGCGTTCTGTCTCTACCATCTTGTAGGCTTCAACCTGATCGCCTTCTTTAATGTCATTGTAGTTCTCGAATACGAAACCACACTCATATCCTGTTCTGACTTCCTTCACGTCATCTTTGAAACGCTTCAGAGATGCCAGCGGTCCGTCGAATACAACGATTCCGTCACGGATCAGACGAACAGAACAGTTTCTCTCGAAGATACCGTCAAGCACATATGCACCGGCAATTGTTCCAACTCCTGATGCCTTGAATGTCTGACGCACTTCCGCATGACCGATAACTTTCTCCTCAAATATAGGATCCAACATACCCTTCATGGCAGCTTCTACATCTTCGATGGCATTGTAGATAACTCTGTAAAGTCTTAAGTCAACACCCTCGCGCTCAGCGATATCTTTCGCTGTTGCATCCGGACGAACGTTAAATCCAATGATGATCGCATTTGATGCAGATGCAAGGATAACGTCAGATTCATTGATCGCACCAACACCGCCATGGATGATCTTAACAACAACTTCATCGTTACTCAGCTTCAGAAGACTCTGCTTGATTGCCTCTACCGATCCCTGAACATCTGCCTTTACAACGATATCCAGTTCTTTCAGGTTACCCTCCTGGATCTGGTTGAACAGGTCATCCAGTGACATTTTGGATTTCGTCTCTTCCAGAAGTTTTACTTTGTTCTGTGAAATAAATGTCTCAGCAAATGCTCTTGCCTCTTTATCAGAAGCACATCCAACAAAGACTTCTCCCGCATTCGGCACATCATTCAGACCAAGGATCTCAACCGGCTGGGACGGACCTGCTTCTTTCACACGTCTTCCCTTGTCATCCATCATCGCTCTTACACGACCATGAGCGCTTCCCTGCTGCGATCGCATCTCCTACGTGGAGTGTACCTTTCTGTACAAGAACAGTTGCAACAGATCCCTTTACCTTTATCAAGCTCAGCCTCGATCACAAGACCACGTGCGGCACGGTTCGGGTTCGCTTTCAGTTCCATAACCTCTGCTGTCAGAAGGATCATCTCAAGAAGATCCTGGATTCCTTCATTTGTGTGTGCAGATACCGGTACGAAGATCGTGCTTCCACCCCAGTCTTCTGAGATCAGTTCGTACTCGGTAAGCTCCTGTTTAACACGGTCAATATTGGCGCTCGGCTTATCAATCTTGTTGATTGCAACAATAATCTCAATTCCTGCTGCTTTCGCATGGTTGATCGCCTCAATTGTCTGTGGCATAACACCGTCATCCGCAGCAACTACAAGGATTGCGATATCTGTAGAGTTTGCTCCACGCATACGCATTGCAGTAAATGCTTCATGTCCCGGAGTATCAAGGAATGTAATCTTCTCTCCGTTGATCTCGACAACAGAAGCACCGATATGCTGTGTGATACCGCCGGCTTCTCCACGTGTTACATTTGTCTTACGGATTGCATCCAGAAGAGATGTTTTACCATGGTCAACATGACCCATAAATACAACCGGTGGGCGTTTTACCATAAGGCTTTCGTCTTCTTCTTCTTCTTTTAGAAGCTCTTCGATCACGTCTACAACTTCTTCTTTCTCGCAGAGAACGTCGAATTCCAGCGCGATCTCTTCTGCTGTCTCATAATCAACTCCTGGTTTACAGTTACGATCTTGCCCTGCATGAAAAGCTTCTTAACAATAACAGAAGGAACGATCTTCATCTTATCAGCAAGCTCTTTAATTGTAAGGACTTCTGGAATCACGATCTGTTTGATCTGCTCTTCCTGCTTCTTCCTTCACCTGTGGCTTCTTCACTTCCACTGCCGGTTTCTGCTTCTTGCCTTTTCTTCCTTTTCCTTCGAAAGCTTCATCTCTGTATTCTTTCTTCTTATTATCTCTTTCTTTGTCTTTCGCTTTGTTTCTCTGTGTCTTCTGCTGTTCTACGATCGGTGTAGCGTCACTTCTGTCGTTTCTGCGATTGTCATTTCTTCTGTCAGAGCGCTGTCCCTGTCCGCGTCCGTCTCTTCCGTCACGGTTCTCTCTTCCATCACGGTTGTCGCGTCCCTGGAATCCGTCACGTCCTCCTCTGTCAGAACGCTGTCCGCGTCCGTCTCTGTCCTGACGTGGTCCTCTGTTTTTCGCCTCTGTTCTCGCCATTAGAACGTCTGTCTCCAAATGGTTTCTGTCCCGGTCTGTCAGAGCGTACCTGTCTTCCCTCACCACTCGGACGTCCTGTTCTTTCTGTTCTTGATCCCTGCGGTCTCTCAGAACGTGCTCCGTTCTGTGCCGGACGTGCCGGTCTGTCCTCTGCTGCACGAACTGGTCTTTCGCTTTTTGCTGCCGGTTTCTCTGTACGAGCCGGTTTTCCTTCACCATTCGAACGGCTCTGTCCTGCTGCCGGGCGTTTTCCATCACCGTTTGGACGACCACGGTTCTGTCCCTGACGTCCCTGTCCCGGACGTTTTCCCTGCAGTCTGCTGCTGTTCTTTGAATTCTGTGGGCGAACTACAAATGCAAGATTTTTCTTCTTTGGAGCACCCTCTTTTCTGTTGTTTTATCTGCAGCCATCTCAGCATCTTTGCCAGCTGCTTCTCTTCTAATATCTTCTGCCACGTTATCCTCCCATATGGTGTTTAAACTCTTTTTTATTTTCATTCTGCATCTTCTCATCTGCCATATAAATCTACCTCCTTCAAGCAATCAACGGGGAACCTTTGTCTTCTACTCCCATTCATCAGGTACGGGATTTCAGTTCTTTTAATATTCCTTTTGCAAATCCTTCGTCTAATATCGCCAGAGATGCACGGAATTGTTTTCCCATCGCATGCCCCAAAGGTATCTTTATCTCCGTAAACTATCATTGGAACTTTATAAAATTTACACATATCACGGAATTTTTTTCTTTGTATTATCTGAAGCGTCTTCTGCAACAACTACAAGGCTTGCTCTTCCGGACTTTGTCTGTCCTTCTGTCATAAATTCACCGCTTGCGCAGCGCCCCGCTTTCGTTGCCAGACTGATCAGAGACAGTACTTTATCTCTAGCCAATCTCATCCATCTCCTTTTCCAGCCGTTCATATACTTCCTGCGGTATTGCCTGCTTAAAGGAACGCTCCAGTCCTCTGTTCTTCACAGCCTGCTCAAAACATGCCTTCTGCGGACAGAGATACGCTCCACGTCCGTTTTTCTTTCCGGTTGTGTCAATGACGAATTCTTCTTCCTCTGTTCTGAGGATCCGAATCAGTTCCTTCTTTGGTTTCATCTCGCCGCAGCCTACACATTTACGCATAGGTACTTTCTTCTTTACTGCCAAACAATTCACTCCCCTCAGATCTTACTCTTCGTCTGTCTCAACGAATTCAATCTCATCTGCTCCGTCTTCGTCAGCTGCATCTGCCGGAACATCATCGTACTCTTCTTCCTCTTCTCCGACTGTATAGCCTTCTTCTCCGACCATACCCATCTGCTCCATATAGTTCTCCGGAAGATCTCCACACTCAATTGCCTGTGTCTCACTCTTGATATCGATCTTAAATCCGGTCAGACGAGCCGCAAGACGTGCATTCTGTCCTTCTTTACCAATTGCCAAGTGAAAGCTGATAATCAGGAACAATAACTCCTGCAATCTTCTCATCCGGATCCGCCATAACAGCGATAACCTTTGCCGGACTCAGTGCATTTTCAATCAAGATTGCCGGGTTTTCATCCCAGTTGATGATGTCGATCTTCTCACCACGCAGTTCTGTTTTACGACTGCATTTACTCTGGCACCGTTCATACCAACGCATGCTCCAACCGGATCTACATCCGGGTCGTTAGACCATACTGCGATCTTGGTACGGGAACCTGCCTCACGGGCAATACTCTTGATTTCTACCGTTCCGTCCTTGACCTCGGCTACTTCTGCCTCAAACAGACGCTTTACAAGCTCCGGATGTGTACGGGATACAAGAATCTTTGGTCCTTTTGTCGTATTCTTTACTTCTACAATATAAAGCTTGATACGCTCTGTCGGCTCGAAATGCTCTCCTTTCACCTGTTCGTTCTCTGTAAGGATTGCATCTGCTTTTCCAAGATTCACACTGATATTCTTGCCAATATAACGCTGTACGATACCTGTTACGATATCCTTCTCTTTCTCGAAATACTGATCAAATACTGCCTTGCTCTCTTCTTCTCTGATCTTCTGAAGGATCAGGTTTTTGCATTCTGCGTTGCAATACGACCGAATTCCTTGGAATGAAGCTCAACCTGTGCGATATCTCCGATATGAAGTGCCGGATTGATCTTCTCTGCATCCTCAAGACTGATCTCGATTGCCGGATCAAAAACTTCTTCAACAACTTCTTTTTTCTGCGTATACGGAATAGTCACATGTGTTGCGGTCCATAACGATCTTAATATTATCGGATGTTCCGAAATGGTTCTTACATGCACTTAAAAGTGAATTTTCAATGGCCTCCAACATGACATCTTTGCTGATGTTTTTTCTCTTTTTCAAGAATATCCAATGCTTCAAGTAATTCTGTATTCATTTTTTTTCCTCCTAAATTAAAAATCCAAAGCAAGGCGGATCAGAGCGATGTCTCCTCTGTCAAATGTCTGCTCTGTATCATCTTCGTATGTGATGGTCACTGTATTCTCATCATAACTCTTTAAAATTCCGACGAACTCTTTCTGTCGGTCGATCGCACGGTATGTGCGGATCTCTACTTCTTCTCCAAGATTTCTCTTAAAATCCTTCTCTTTTTTAAGTGGTCTTCCAAGCCCCGGAGAGCTTACTTCAAAGATATAGGAGTCTTCAATATAATCCTTCTCATCAAGGATATCGGAGAATCTCCTGCTGACTGCCTCACAGTCATCCACGGCAATTCCGCCTGGTTTGTCAATATACGCGCGAAGGTACCAGGTACCTCCTTCTTTCACATATTCTACATCTACCAGCTCAAACCCGAGTTCCTCTACGATAGGCTCGAGAAGTGCTTCTGTCTGCTGTTCATAATCTTCTCTTCTGGACACGCTGCGTCAAACTCCTTTTCTTCTATAATATAGTTTGTGATCTGATTCATAAAGAATTCTCCATATCACCAAAGAAGAGTGAACTTTCGTTCACTCTTCTGCCGATTCCTTATGTAACTATATTTACTCTAGCACTTTTCTTTGAGGAAATCAAGGGTTTTGCACATTTTCTTACAATACCTTAGAAATCCCCTTGGGTTTTTCTTTTTTTCACCGTCTCCGCTTCCAGCAATACTTCTAGCGGCTTTTGGTTCCTGTTCCATCCCGTTTCGCCAGTTTCAGGCGGTTCAGTGAAACTGTCTTTTCTCCATAAGTAATCTTCGTCTCTGTTCCTTCTTCAAAAAAGATAAACTTCTTCTAATTCATCCTTCTTCTGAAGCTTAATTCCTCTGACACCGACAGCTGCTTTTTTTTCTTCTCCGGAACATCCGCAGATAAAAACCTCAGGAAATATCCGTTCTTCGTCTGAAGGACAACATTCTGATACTCCGTCACAACCTTCACTGCGACAAGCCTGTCTTCTTCCTGCAGCTTTGTTGCCGCGATCGTGCGCTTGGATACCGGAACTCACTTCCATCCACACGCTTGATCATTCCCTGTGCTGTTGCAAACAATAATTTTGAATAACGCATCTGCTCTTCTTCACAGATCATAACAATCTGTTCTTCACTGCTTGAATAATTACTTACATTATCAATCGGAATCCCTTTGTCTCTGAACTTTCCATGTGGAAGATCAAGCACCTTCACCTGATGCATCTTGCCTTCATCTGTAAACAGACAGAGTTTTCCAATGTTCATACAATGCACAATGTATTTATTCTCTTTATCTGCAGCTTCTTTATTCCTCTCATAGACTCCGGTATCCACTGTCTTCGCGTAACCAAAGCGATCCATCAGAAAGACGACCTGCTGCTCTTCAACCTTCTTCTCTTCAAATACAGCTTCTTCTGCATTCTCTACAACCGTACGTCTCTTTCTTCCGAATTCTTTTTTATAACTGTCAAGCTCTTCCATGATCACGCCTGCCATAGAATCATAGTTATTTAAAATGTCTTCATAACGGGCAATATTTTCTAATGTCTTCTCATGCTCTTTCTGAAGTGCTTCCATCTCCAGACCGATCAGACGATAAAGACGCATCTCCAGGATCGCTGTTGCCTGACGCTCTGTAAAACGGAGCATTGCCGCCATCTTTTTGGAAATTGCAGACTTGAACTTAATATTTTCCGTCTCACCGTTTACCAGACAGGCACGCGCATCTTTTACAGATTTACTTCCTCTTAAAATCTCAATGATCAGGTCGATCACATCACAGGCTTTGATCAGACCTTCCTGAACTTCACTCTTCTCCCGCTCTTTGCCAAGCAAAGTTGTATATTTCCTCGTTGCAAGTTCAAACTGGAAATCCACATGGTGTTCTATGATCTGTTTCAGACTTAAAGTCTCCGGTCTTCCGTCCGCAACTGCCAGCATATTAACGCCAAAGGTGTCTTCCAGTCGGGTCTTCTTATAGAGCATATTCGTAAGATTCTCTACATCCGCGCCCTTCTTCAATTCGATCACAATGCGGATACCTTCTTTGGACGACTGATTGGAAATATCCACGATGTCTGTTGTCTTCTTGGTCTCTACCAGATTGCAGACATCGTTTAAGAACTTCCCGATTCCCGCACCGATCATGGTATAAGGAATCTCTGTGATCACAAGCTGCTTCTTGCCGCCTTTTAATTCTTCCACTTCCACTTTTCCACGCAGCTTGATCTTCCCCTGTCCGCTCTCATAGATTGCCGGAAGATCGTCCTGATTGACCACGATACCACCTGTCGGGAAATCCGGCCCTTTGATATATTTCATTAGCTGCTTTGTAGTGATCTTGTCATGTTTCATATATGCCTTGACCGCATCGACCACTTCGCACAGATTATGTGTCGGGATACTTGTCGCCATACCGACTGCAATTCCTTCCGCACCATTGATCAGAAGGTTCGGCACACGCATCGGAAGCACAAGCGGTTCCTTCTCCGTCTCATCAAAGTTCGGACCAAAATCAATAACATTCTTATCCAGATCGGCCAGACATACTTCCTGCGTGAATTTCGTAAGACGCGCCTCTGTATAACGCATCGCAGCAGCTCCGTCTCCCTCAATGGATCCAAAGTTACCGTGCCCGTCAACAAGAACCTGTCCCTTCTTGAAGTCCTGCGCCATTACTACAAGAGAATCGTAGATGGAACTGTCTCCATGCGGATGATATTTACCCATCGTATCTCCGACGATACGTGCACTCTTACGATAAGGCTTATCATAACGGATGCCAAGCTCATACATATCATAAAGTGTACGACGCTGAACCGGCTTGAGACCATCACGGACATCCGGAAGTGCTCTGGCGATAATAACACTCATCGCATAATCAATATAAGATTTCTTCATAAGATCAGAATATTCTGTCCTTATGATCTGTGATTCATTACTCATTCTTCTTCTCCTTAGATATCCAGTTCTGCCTCTGTCGCATTTTCATAGATAAAATTACGACGCGGCGGTACTTCGGTTCCCATCAGCATTTCCGTCACGCTCGAAGCCATTCGGGCATCCTCAATCTCTACTCGTTTCAACATACGTCTCTCCGGATCCAGTGTTGTCTCCCAGAGCTGCTCCGCATCCATCTCTCCCAGACCTTTGTAACGCTGCAGCGTAAACGGACCGGTATGTTTTTTCCGGTAATGTTCCAGAGCCTTATCATCATACAGATACTCTTCTTCCCCATTCTTCGGCATCGCTTTATAAAGTGGCGGCATTGCAATATATACATGTCCTTCAAAAATAAGCTCCGGCATAAAGCGATAGAATAAGGTGAGCAATAAGGTAGAAATATGTGCACCATCGACATCGGCATCGGCCATGATGATGATCTTATCATATCTCAGCTTTGTAATATCAAAATCATTTCCATATCCTTCAGAAAAACCGCAGCCAAATGCATTGATCATCGTCTTGATCTCTGCATTGGCAAGCACTTTATCAATCGTTGCTTTCTCTACATTCAGGATCTTGCCTCTGATAGGAAGAATTGCCTGATAATTTCTGTTTCTCGCTGTCTTCGCAGAACCGCCGGCGGAATCTCCCTCGACGATAAAGATCTCACACTTCTCCGGATCTCTGCTCTCACAGTTTGCCAGCTTTCCGTTAGAGTCAAAGGAATATTTCTGCTTTGTCAGAAGATTGGTCTTGGCTCTCTCCTCTGTCTTGCGGATTTTGGCAGCTTTCTCCGCGCAGGAAAGGATTGTCTTAAGAGTCTCCAGATTTCGATCGAAGAAACGAACAATCTCTTCTCCTGTTACCTTACTGACTGCTTTCGCCGCATCCGGGTTATCCAACTTTGTCTTCGTCTGCCCCTCAAATCTCGGATCCGGGTGCTTAATGGATACAATTGCAGTCATTCCGTTACGGATATCCGCACCGGTGAAATTCGCATCCTTGTCTTTAAGAACGCCAATCTCTCTCGCATAAGTATTCATGACTGTTGTAAATGTAGTCTTAAATCCGGTCAAATGTGTACCGCCCTCTGCATTATAAATATTATTACAAAATCCAAGTACATTCTCATGAAACTCATTCACATACTGCAGTGTTACCTCTACTTCAATCCCGTCTGCTTCCCCTTTAAAATAAACCGGGTCATGAAGCACTTCTTTCTTACGGTTCAGATCTGGATAAATCCAATGATTCCTTCCGGTTCATGATAAACGATGTGCTCAACACTTCCATCTCTCTTATCATCAAACACGATCGTCAGATTCGGATTCAGATACGCAGTCTCATGCAGACGGCTCTTAACCTCTTCCGCTTTGAACTTCGTCTTCTCAAAGATCGTATCATCCGGCAGAAAATTTACCGTTGTTCCCGTCTTTCTCGTCTTTCCGATCTTAGGAAGAAGTCCATCTTCCAGTTCGATCACCGGGATTCCTCTCTCGTACCGGTCATGATGAACAAATCCATCCCTGCTGATCTTCACATCCCTACTCCGTGAAGTCCACCACTTGTCTTATATGCAGAATCATCAAACTTACCACCTGCATGGAGTGTCGTATAAACCAGACGAGCCGCAGATACACCCTTCTGATGCATATCAACCGGAACTCCACGACCGTTATCTGAAACGGTTGCAGATCCGTCTTTTTCCAATGTCACTGGATCTCACTGCAGAATCCTGCCAGGTGCTCATCTACTGCATTGTCCACGATCTCATAGATCAGATGATTCAGTCCTTTTGTAGAAACACTTCCTATGTACATTCCCGGGCGTTTCCGTACTGCCTCAAGACCTTCCAATACCGCGATACTCCCCCGCATCGTATGTATTATTTCCCGCCATTTTCTCCTTCTTTCTCGAACTCAAACTGTTCTATACAGTCAATCAACAAATATGATATCATTTAACCATCTGATTTTCAACTTCTTTTTTCGCTCATATGTTCTGTCAACCTTCTTCTGACAGGAGAGGATTGTAACTGTCCGACAACCGTTTATTCTGTAACTACCCGCTTTAATGTCCGTTCCAGTACCTCCATTGCATTCTTCATCTCTTCCACCGTATTTGTCTGCGCCCCTGCTTCGATCAACAGAGACTTTGGCAGCAGATGAAGATTATAACGGTAAGCTTTCAGATAAATATGCCTTGCAAATCCCGGGTAATACTGTTCCGATGCAATCTGCATCTGCAAGGAGAACGCCAGATTATCCTGGATATATGTATTATACAGATAGGCAATATCGCCATTTGTCCGTGTCCTGCTCAATCCATTAAAATACATGATCTTCGCAGTCGGTTTTCCATTCACTTCCGTTACCAGATGTGTGTCCGCATTTTACACCGTCTCTGTGAAGATCAATTGCAACTTCAATCGTCGGGTTCGCTTCCAGAACCGGCCGTACTGCACTTTCTGCATTCTCATATGCCCTGCTGCGGTCAAGTTTCCCATTAATAATATCATACACTCCGCTGTCATGAAGTGTCTCAATCCCATCCGCATTTAATAACTGCGTCAGATATTCCCCAATCCCAACGATGCTTGTAGATGGATCACCCGGTATGGAGTCGGCAAATTCTTCCTGTGAATGCGTATGAAAGATCAAAATTTTCGGACCTCCTGTACTTTGATCTATCTTCATACTCCGGTTTAAAAGATCATCCACATTAAGCTGCTCCGGTCCGATCATTGTAGAACTGTCTATTGTATAAAGATTGCTTGTCAGATATTCAAAATCACGCAGCCGCTCAATAGAAAGATCCATTCCCGGAACCGGCTGTTCTACAGCACTTTCCTGAGTTTCCGGCTCTGCTCCGACCAGTTTCCCCTCTTCATCTACCGCATGTTCATCATTTGCCTGACACTGAAGAATCCATGCGATCGTCTCCTCATCTTCCAATACTTCCGCCGGTTCTTCCTTTCCCCTTTTTTCTGTCTGATCTTCCAGATATCCTGCCAACGGCATCCACACATGAAGTGGGAGCCAGAAGATCTCTTCCCTTTCTGTTCCCTGTTCTTTCTGATAAGAAAAAAAGCGGAAGGTACAATTTCTGCGCATAAGTCTGACTTTCTTCTAATAAAAAATGTTCTCCCCTCTTCCAATGACCGGCCCATCCCAATTCCTAACGGAATACCTGACAGAACCAGAATCACCCCATACCATTTCATACGTCGGATTGTTTTTTCTTATACACACGCATTGCAGAGTCCTTCCGCTCATTTCTATCATTCTATTCACTTTCTCCTGCATTTATATCAGAAAAAAGAAGATTTAAGGACGCTGCTATCGTATGACTGATCTGATGAACCATTTCATCCACATCCTTTGGTGTCACAAACATTCCATTTAAATGTGGGGAGATCAATTCTTTTACAAACTCATATTTTTCCGCCGCACTATAAGAGCGCAAAATCTCTCCTGTACTCCTTAATGCCTGCGACTGCTCCAGTGCAGTGATGAAATTTTCCATCGTATCATTTACGATCGTTGCAGCATCAACAACCGTAGGCACTCCGATTCCAATCACAGGAACCCCAGGGATTCTTCCGTCATTGCATTCCTGTAATTTCCAACACCGGAACCCGGATGAATTCCTGTATCGGCAATCTGGATCGTCCGGTTCAATCGTCTGCTGTTTCGCGCAGCAAGTGCATCCACTGCAAGGATCAGATCCGGCTTCGTCTCATGGACAATTCCACGGACAATCTCCGCCGTTTCCATCCCCGTCTGTCCCATCACGCCGGGAACAATTGCACTAAGAACAATCAATTGCTCCGTACGCATCGCATATTTTCCGTATTCTTTTACTATATGCCGGTTTACCTCCAGATGATCTGCAACATAAGGGCCAAGCGCATCCGGTGTCACCGCTCTGTTACCGAGCCCGACAAAAGAATCTTTAATTCTTTTCCATCTTCACAGGAAATTTTATGAAAAATCAATTCCCGGATGCAATCACAGATCCGTTCCTGCAATACCCTGCTATTTTCTTCCACCTCCAATGCCAGATCCGGAGATTCCAGTGTCAGATAAATGCCTGTCGGTTTTCCCATGATCTTCGCTCCATTCTCCGTCTCGATCACCACACGGGTCAGCCGGATCTCATTCTCCTCGTCATACTCTTCCTCCAGAACAACTCCCTGCACTTCTACATTGTCAGATGCAAAACGTTCCTTCTCCTCAAGTGCAAGATCTGTACGCACACTGTAAGTTTTTCATCATAGCCTCCCTTTTCTCCGTGTCAGGTTAAAGATTCTTGTATACTGTAACCACGATTCGTTTTATTACAGCCTATTTTTAGCATTTTTTTTTGTAAAATATGTATTGACAGAACACGTTTGTTGGACTAGAATAAATGAGTATGTTTCGATAGAACGTCCGTGTCCGAGTCTATTGAACACATGAATCACATTTGAAAATCATATGATAGAACATTTTGGAGGTGTACACATTGGCTAACATTAAATCTGCAAAGAAAAGAATTTTAGTAAACGAGACAAAGGCTGCTAGAAACAAAGCAATCAAATCTAAGGTTAAAACAGCTGTAAAGAAAGTAGAGACAGCTGTAGCTGAGAAGAATGTAGAGGCTGCTAAGGCTGCTCTTCATACAGCAATCGTAGAGATTTCCAAGGCTGGAACCAAGGGCGTTTACCACAAAAAGACAGTTTCCAGAAAAATCGCTCGTCTTTCCAAAGCTTGACTCTATCGCTTAATTATAAATAGAGAATAGAATTTTCAGTCGCATCTGCTACCGTCATGGCAGATGCGACTTTTTGTTATACGTTCAGAGCCGGGCAGTTCTAAAGATACAGATACGAGCCATGCTCGCATGAGCGAGATTCTGTATTCTTAGAACTATGTGGCGGATACGCCACATCGATAAAATGCGTAGCATTTTAGAGATGCCTGGCTGCTGCACGACGCCTCAGTCAAAAAGACCGGCACTTCCAAGTCTTAACCTGAAAGTACCGGTCTTCTATTATCTTATTCTATAATCTCAGACAACTGATTAGTTGTTGATCAGTTTGTCCTCATCACTCCAGCTGTAAAGCTTTCTGATCTCAGCTCCAACCTTCTCTGACTGGTGCTCAGCAGCAAGTTTTCTCATAGCCTTGAAGTGAACCTGTCCTCCTGCTTCAGACATATCAAGCAGGAAATCTTTTGCGAATGTACCATCCTGAATATCAGAAAGAATTGTTTCATTGCTTTCTTTGTCTCTGCTGTTACAATCTTAGGACCTGTGATGTAGTCACCGTATTCTGCTGTATTGGAGATAGAGTATCTCATTCCGTCGAAACCTGACTGGTAGATCAGGTCTACGATCAGTTTCATCTCGTGGATACACTCGAAATAAGCATTTCTCGGATCATATCCAGCCTCACAAAGAGTCTCAAATCCAGCCTGCATTAATGCACATACACCACCGCAAAGAACGGCCTGCTCACCAAAGAGGTCTGTTTCTGTTTCTGTTCTGAATGTTGTTTCAAGGAGACCAGCTCTTGCACCACCGATACCAAGACCATAAGCAAGTGCTCTATCAAGAGCCTTTCCTGTATAATCCTGCTCTACAGCTACGAGGCAAGGAGTTCCCTTACCAGCCTGATATTCACTTCTTACTGTATGTCCTGGTGCTTTCGGTGCGATCATTGTAACATCAACATTCTTCGGCGGTACGATTGTTCCGAAATGGATGTTGAATCCGTGAGCGAACATAAGCATGTTACCCTCTTCAAGGTTTGGCTCGATGTCTTCTTTGTAAAGTTTAGCCTGTTTCTCATCGTTGATCAAAATCATGATGATGTCAGCCTGCTTTGCAGCTTCAGCTGCTGTATATACTTTGAATCCCTGCTCTTCTGCTTTCTTCCAAGAACGGCTTCCCTCGTACAGACCGATGATAACATCACATCCTGACTCTCTTAAGTTCAGTGCATGTGCATGTCCCGGCTTCCGTATCCAATGATAGCGATCTTCTGTCCTTCGAGAAGAGAAAGGTTACAATCTTCCTGATAATAAATTTTTGCTGCCATTTTGCATTCCTCCTAAATGAATTTAAAATATAGAGTAGAATGCTCCCGATCTCTGCGGGGGTATCCTATATAGTGAAAGGTCTTGTCCTTTACTAGCTTTATCTGTTCCGCCGGTTTTTCCGCGGTTCTCTGACTCTTAATGAATCAGAAAAATGCAACATCCTTGCTGCCTCTGGAAAGTCCGGTAATTCCGGTTCTTGCCAGTTCGAGTATCTCATAATCCTTCAGAAGATTCAGGAAAGCTTCCAACTTATTCTGTGTACCTGTCAATTCAATGATCAGACAATCTTCTTCCACATCTACGATCTTCGCTCTGAAAATATCTGCAACTGAGATGATCTCCCCACGCTGTGCGGCATTCGCACGAAGCTTCACCATGATCAACTCTCTGCAAACGGATTCTTCTGCTTTCAAAGCCTTGATATCCACAACATCCTCCAACTTACGGAGTTGCTTCTCAATCTGTGATAGGATCTGCTCATCACCGGATGAAACAATTGTAATCCTTGTAAATCTAGGATCTGCTGTCATACCTGCCGTAATACTGTCAATGCTGTATCCACGACGGCTGAAGAGTCCTGAAATTCTGCTCAAAACACCTGAATTGTTATCTACGAGCAGTGAAAATACCTGACTTCTCATATGTATCCTCTCTTTCTCACTTCAGGAAGCGAAAATATTATGACTGACTAAGATGACTGGTTCGCTCCTTCCATGATTTGTATAAAACAGAGTGCGTTCTGTTTTTTACTTACTTAATATTAACAACTAGAACCGGCTTTGTCAACCCTCTTTTTTTGAGATTTTTCATTACAGACCAAATTCCTCTGCCAGTTCATTCAAATACATCCAACGCTCTTCCTTCTCTTCGAGCTGCTCTCTTACTTTCTCCTGCTCTTCCATCAGCTCACGCAGTTTCACTGAATTCGTTGCATTTGCGGCAATCTGACGATCAAGAGACGCAATTTTTTCTTCCAGCTTTGCAATCTCCTCATCTATTGTCTCATATTCACGCTGCTCCTTGAAAGAAAACTTCACCTTCTGGCGCTGTCCGTCCTTCCAGTTCTTTCCTTTCTTCTGCGTCTCCTCTTCTGTGGACTTCTCTGCCGGCTTAAGTTCAGACTTTCCTGTGATATCTTTGCTTTCCTCTCCGAATCTGCGTTTCTTCGCCTCTACGTAATCCGTGTATCCTCCCTCAAACTGTCGGATCCCGCCGTTTCCATCCAGTTCAAAGATACGATCAACTACATTGTCCAAAAAATATCTGTCATGTGATACAGTGATCACGATTCCTGTAAATGAATTCAGATAGTCCTCAAGGATCGTAAGTGTTGGGATATCCAGATTATTTCCGGCCTCGTCAAACAACAGAACATTCGCATTCTCCGCAAGAACACCAAGAAGATAAAGCCTTCTCTTCTCCCCTCCGGAAAGCTTACCGATCGGTGCATACTGCATATCCGGTGTAAATAAGAACCTCTCCAACAATTGGCTCGCACTGATCTGTCCGTCCTTTGTCGTCACATACTCCGCAATATCCTTCACATAATCGATCACACGCTGGGAATCATCCATATGCTGTTCTTCCTGTGCAAAATATCCGATCTTGATCGTCTCGCCGATCTCAATCTCTCCTGCATCCGGCTTGAGTACACCTGCAATCATCTTAAGAATTGTTGATTTCCCACAGCCGTTCGGTCCGATAATTCCAAGCCGCTGATTGCGAAGCACAATATAACTGAAATCATCCAGAATCTTCTTCTCCCCAAAACGCTTGCTGACATGATGAAGTTCAATCGTCTTCTTGCCCATTCTTGTCTCTACAGAATCAAGCTCCACCGTCTGATCCGTCACAGGTGCTTTTCCTGCTTTCAACGCTTCCAGACGTTCCAGTCTTGCCTTCTGCTTTGTCGTTCTCGCACGGCATCCACGCTTCGCCCATTCCAGTTCCATCCGAAGAATACTCTGACGCTTTCTCTGACTTGCAAGCTCCATCTCTTCCCTCTGCGCCTTCAATTCAAGGAATCCGGAATAATCTGCATCATATCCATACATCTTTCCATGGCTCAGCTCCAGGATACGGTTCGTCACACGATCAAGGAAATAGCGGTCATGTGTTACCATAAGAACAGTTCCACGGTAAGATCTCAGATAATCTTCCAACCGGAAATCATCTCCTGATCCAGATGATTCGTCGGCTCGTCCAGAAGAAGTACGTCAAAGTCTCCTGCAAGTATCTTCGCAAGAACTACGCGTCTCCTCTGTCCCCCGGATAAAGTGTCAATCTTCTGATCCCACTGCGTGATCCCAAGCTCCGTCAGATTACTTTCCACCTGCCAGCTCTCCGCATCTGCATCCTGAAGTGCGTAGGAACGGATATCCATCCCCTCCGGAAATGTCGGATTCTGCGGAACAAAAGCAATCTTCAGACCATTCTGACGAACAACCTGCCCCTCATCCGGTATTTCCTCTCCCGCAACCACCTTCAAAAGAGTTGACTTTCCGGTTCCGTTAATCCCAACAATCCCGATCTTATCCCCCTGCTGAACACCAAACGATGCATCATCAAAAATCACTTTCTCCCCATATATTTTAGAAATATGTTCTATATTAATTAAGTTCATTCTTTTCCCTGCTTTCTGTTTTTCTGCATTTTTATCAATCACATCGCCCTTCCAGTATAACAGATATTTCAGACACTGAAAATCTTAAAAATTTTTAAATTCATATTTGAAAGGGTTGAGAAAACACGGAAAACGTTATAACATAGTGAGATACATGCAATGACATGGTTTCAAATTGAAAGTGAGGTAAATGATATGAGCCCGAAGAATGATTTCTCAGACATTTTCGATGATGATTTTGAAGTTACATATGAAGAAGATCCGGAAATCAATTTTCATACTTCTGAAGATACAAAACAAATAAACAGACCTGATTCTAACACGGAGACGATCGTTATGAACGCAGACGATTACCGAGATAACTTTAACGATTCCGATGACAGCCAGTTCGAAGAAGTACTTCCTGAATATGACGATGATTATGAAGATGAGGATGCAGATTACGAGGATGATTATTATGAGGATGATTATAACACTCCTAACAAACGATCAAATCGCAACAATCCTTATAATGATTCATATAATAATCCATATAATGATCGCGACTACGACAGACGCTCCTCCGGCAGGAAACGTTCCGGTGGCGGAGTAAAACTTGCCGCACCGATCAAAAAAGGCGGAAAGGCATTATCAAGGCTCACAAGCACATTGCTTCAGCAGCTTTCTATTGTGTTAATTCTAGCCACAACAGCATTTGTACTCTACAACTTTTACCGTGCAAGCACACCGTACGGAGATATCCAGGAGGCAATCCAGACACAGAAGATTTCCCAGACTCTGGCCGCTTACTTATGTGTAGCTGCCCTCTTCCTGTTCTTCGAATTCATCTCCCTTCTCTGGTCAATGACACGCGTCCGCGTACGTGACGGAGTCTCCAGCTGGAGAGAAGATACCGGAAGAGGCCTGTGGTCTTTATCCTTGTATTTGCGATTTCCTATGCCGCATTCCTCTTCAGCCCGTTGCTCCCTGATTCACCGGAAGTGATCTACGGAGTGAAAGGAGCTCTTGATGTATACGGTTCCCTCCACAATGTATTGTTTGGACTGTGTGCAGCTGGAGTCATCTCCTGCCTGATCAGAAAATACAAAAGTTCCAATTAGAACACAATATTCCCTTTACAAAAAGTGCACCCGGCAATGAAATCGATCACGAAATCATTGCCGGATGCACTTTTAAAATTTACGGGCCAGTCTCAAAAAATGCGATGCATTAATCCAAAATGATCAGCGCCATAAATACAAGATCTGTATCCCCTGTATTCGTCAGTCCGTGTCCCATTCCATCCGGTGTAAATGTCACATCTCCTGCTTTCACCGGGCGGATACGTCCATTGTCATCATAATTTCCTTCCCCCGCGAAGGATATAATATGTCTCGCTCTCGTTGTGATGCTCATGATATCCAAGAGAACATCCCGGTTCCAGTGTGACTTCTGCATACATCTTGCACTTTCCGTTTAATTCTTTTCTCTTCCAGAATGTGCTTGATGATAACGTGTCCCTTTCCACCAGCCATGTTTTCTTTTCTCTCAACTCTTAATTCACTCATCTTCAATTCCTCCTAAAACATTTTTATTGTAAAGCTTATTTGCTACAATACGTTTTTTATCTGACATTTATTTCATATAGATCAATTCATACTCTCTTGTTCCAAGACCGATCTTCTCTGCATGTGCCAGACAAGTCTTGTACTCTGAATTCGGTGTCGTATTCTCAAAATGATCATGATGATCGCAGAAATTCTCTTCTTCCATACGATCTGCAAGCTGGCTGTGCGGCAACGGTGTTGCGCTAAGACAGACATCTGCACACGCCTGATCCAGTGCCAGCGGATCAAAAGATGCAAACATACCGATATTCGGAAGGATCGGTGCATCATTCTCCGGATGACAGTCACAGTTCGGTGATACGTCAACGATCAGTGAAATATGGAAGTTCGGTCTTCCATCCACAACCGCCTTTGTATACTCTGCCATCTTGCAGTTCAATACCTTGGTTGCCGCACTGTCCATAAACGAAATTGCATCAAAATTACAGGCACCGATACATCTTCCACAACCAACACAATGTTCAAGATCAATCGACATCTTTCTTGCATCAGCATCATAAATCAGGCCGTCATTCGCACACTCTCTCAGACAGCTCTTACATCCTCTGCAGGCTTCCTGATCGATCGTCGGCTTACCAACAGAATGCTGATCCTTCTTACCGGCTTTGGAACCACATCCCATTCCGATGTTCTTAATCGCACCACCAAATCCTGTCGTCTCATGCCCTTTAAAATGCGTCAGACTGATAAATACATCCGCATCCATCACGGCACGGCCGATCTTCGCTTTCTCTATGTACTCTCCTCCCTGTACCGGAACTTCAATATCATCCGTTCCCTTCAGGCCATCTCCGATAATCACCGGACATCCGACACTCAACGGTGTAAATCCATTCTCCCATGCACAGTAAAGATGCTCCAGTGCGTTCTTTCTACTGCCCGGATATAGTGTATTACAATCTGTGAGAAATGGCTTTCCTCCAAGCTCCTTCACGACTCTGCAACCGCCTTGGCATAATTCGGACGGAGATAACTGATATTCCCCATCTCTCCAAAAATGCATCTTAATCGCCACAAATTTATTCTCCATGTCAATCTCACTGATTCCTGCTTTCTTCATCAGACGTTTCAGCTTCGTTGGAAGACCTTCGCCAAGCTTCGCCCGGAAATCAGTATAATACACCCTTGCTTTTTCCATGATGTAAACCTCCTGTTGTAAATTCTGACAGCTTAACCCTGCATTCTTATCATACACTATAAATCTGACTCTTCCAATCATTTTTAGAAAAATAATAAAGTGGACATCCCCTTGACGATACGGTATACTCAAATTATCAATTCCGAACTCAGCAGCAGTTCGATCACTCTGAAGGAGATGTAATGATACAATGAATCATCTGGCTGTTACCTCAATACTCACTGTTGTAGCACATATCATCTGGTTTGCTTCTATGACAGAACGAAAATATCCGATCAAAAAAAACGGTTCTGCTCTATGGACTTTACGCTATATTCTTCACTATATGGGCCATACTTGCATATTCCCTGCTTGGCAAAGACTCTCCGTATGTGATTCCATTTTCATTTGTCGGAACCATCCTGCCAGCAATTCTACTTTTCCTATATACTTCATCTGATAGTTTCAGCAAAAAAATATTTTTGATCGTTACTTATGCAAATTTGTTCTGCATCATCATTTGCCTTTCTATTTTAATCTGTGATGGATTATTTCCGAATTTATCCATTGTAAAACAGATGTATATACGAAGCTTGGTACGAATACTGTTGAATATTCCTGCAATCCTGCTGTATCTGTGGTTTGCGCGTCCTTATATGCGTACAGTGCCCGGAGACAGAAAACGGACCTGGTACTCTATTTCCCTCGTGTCCTTTCTGTTTTTAACCGTGTTTGCAACGCTTATCAACTTCCTCATGCGTGATGGTCATACCGTTGAACAGATAATCCTGTTTATCACAACCATGATGATTTATTGTGCAGTACTGTGGATTGTATTTGGCACGATCCAACACATGAATGCCGAAGTGAAGATGGAACTGATCACTCAAAATGTACAATACCTGCAAGGACAGCTTGCCATGGCCAAAGAACATGCATCAACCGCCAAAGCCATGCGCCATGATTTTCGACATCACATGCAAAACATTGACCTGCTTCTGAAACAACAGAAGCAACAAGAAGCGATACATTATATAGAAGAATTTATCCAAAGCCCTGGATGCGGCAAGTCCGATTGATTTTTGCCCACATATTACAGCCAACGCCATTTTAAACAACTTTTATAATCAAGCACAGAAAGAAGGAATTCCGATCTCTATAACTGCCGACACACCGGAGCATATAACAATTGCAGATATGGATTTTGTTGCGATTCTTTCAAATCTTCTGGAAAATGCAGTAAACGGATGTATCGAATGCGGTTCCCGGGATGAGATCACAGTAAATCTCCGTATGAAAAAGGAGAAACTTGTGATTGTGCAGTAACCCTTGTAAAACGGACCTTGTGATCGAAAATGATATCATCAAGCCAAAAGGAACCGGGATAGAAAGTATCCTGATGGCTATTGATAAATACGATGGAAATATCCGTTATCAGGTGGAAGACGATATTTTGACAGCATGCGTCATCCTTAACTGCTGATCTTTGCAGAAAATCAGATCACTATTTCACGCAGAAAAAACATGGTTTCACGAAAGGAACACGTTTTTTCTGCATTTTTCTTTTATACTTACACATAATAAAACATTCTTGGGATCGTTACTCATCGTGACCCAAATTTATGAAGAAAGGATCTGATTTAAATGATGAACTCAAATGTACAGGCTGCTATGCCAAAATTCGCCGGATTATCCCATGTATGTATTTTCGTGGATAATATGATGGAGGCGGTTGACTATTACCAGAAACTATTGGGCGTTGTACCGGATCATTACCTGTCCCACTGGAGAAACGAAGGTTTCTTTAAAGCCGGCGGATTTGTCAAAGAAGCTGCCGACGGCGATGTCTCTATCGCTTTTGTAAATGTACCGGGCACAAAACTGACACTGGAACTCATGCAGTACCATTCACCGGAAGGACGAAAAGAACCTGTCTTCTTCGCTGCCAACGATGTCAGCGGCGCACGTCATGTAGCACTGAAAATCACGAACATCGACGAAGCATTTTTACATATTAAATCCATGCCGGACACACGACTGATCAATGAGACTGACGATTATCAAGTATTCCAGATCAGCGAGACCTATCCGGATGAAGTTCATTTCTTCGATCAGGATATGAAAGAAATGGATGAAAGGAAACAGCAGACAGCTAAAATCCTCAGTGAAGTGCGGTATTTCTACTTTATTGACAAATACGGTCTCCAATGGGAGTTCGAGCAGGGACATACTGATATTGGTGATTAAATGAAAAAATGGAACAGGAGTCGGTTTGCGTTACCCGTGTTGTACGCAGCGACTCCTGTTTTTTGTTTATCTTATTATTTTTTTTCTTTACCAGGCAACGCTTTTTATAGAATGCAATGCCATAGCAATGAATATGATCACTGTCATACTCGTCCTCAAAATCCCTTGCATACATTCTTTCATCAATTTGCCGCAATGCTTTCTCACACTCGGATTCCAGTTCATCTACCGACCTTGCACGTTTAGCCTCGAAAATAGCCACGTGACCATTGATGGTATCACAGACAACAACATCACTTCTGCCTTCTCCATGTTCTTTATTTGAATCCACCTGATATCCGGCTCCTGCAAAAAAATACCACTTAAAAATGCATGGTAAAAGTCTTCCCCATAATCATGGTAACTTATAGTTCGCCTTAATAATGCACTCACTTCTTTTGTGATTTTATCGCAATCTTCATTCCATACAGATGAAAACAATTCCGTTCTATTCCATTTTTTAGAACTATCCTCAAACCACTTAGAAACTTCTGTCTCGAAAATTTGCTTGATTTCCAAATTCGGAATTTTCAATGCCACCATGTTGTCTTGCCAGCCATCATCAATCTTATAATCTCTAACCTGCGTTAAATATCCCGTCAAATACATTAAGCTCCACAGATTTTCCTCAGAAGAATGTAAATAGTCGTAAGTTAAATTCTCATCCACTCTCTGAATAATATATCCACCATTCATCAGTGTTTCAAGCTTCTTCGTAATGCTTGCACCCGCATAATCAATAAATGAACGAATAATTGCATTATCACTTGTATCTTTCCAGTATTCATCTGGTTTTGCATTAGGATTCTTCTGCAGGTCATCAACATAACACATCACATCCCAGGGGCAATAAACATCGACATCTCCGAAATGATATCCATCATACCACTTCTTCATAATATCTCCCTTACCCTTGATTTCTGCATCTTCAAGAATTCTATCAACTTCGTTTTGAACAAATCCATAGTACTCATTCAATCGAGAGGATGTAATCGTGTTTGAGACAAAATTGTTTGTACCTGTGAAAATGCTTTCCTTTGCAATTTTCAGACACCCTGTAATAACTGCAAGTTTAATGCACTGATTATCTTTTAATGCCTGCATAAATCCCTTCATTATTTCAAGCATTTCTTTATAATAGCCATTGCTGGTTGCTCTCGCCATAGGAACGTCATACTCGTCAATAAGAAGTATGACACTCTTATTGTAATACTTGCTCAAAAACTCTGAGAGAATTTGAAGCGAACGCATTACTTCGATTTTCCCCGCTCGTCCATACCGAATGTCATCAAACTTCTTTTTTCTTCTGCATTCAGCACAGGGCTTTCCATGAGATATTCATGCTTCTTAAAAAGCTCTCCGACTTCATAAACAAGCTGCATATACGCAGTTGAAAAATCATTCCCTCAACCGCCTTAAGACTCAAGCTCATCACAGGCCACTGATTCATCCATTCCTCACAAATATCTCTTTGTTTTGAAATTTCCAAACCTTCGAACAAAACTTTGCTATCTTTTTTGAATATCCAAAAAGCATTCAAGTGTACTCATTCCCAATGTCTTTCCAAAGCGACGGGGACGAGTTATTAATGTAACCTGAGTACCGGATGACTTCAGGATTTCACCAATCAATCCTGTCTTATCGACATAGTAAAATCCATCTCTACGAATCGTCTCGAAATCCGATCTTCCTTTCGGAATATTTAAAAAGTCATGTCATCCACTCCTCTCCGACATTTTACCGCTGCAACTGCAAAGATGCATCTTGTCAAAAAATATCACGCGCTCCAATGTATTTTGATTCTACCATCTTACCGGATAAATGACAAGTTGTCTCGTATTCTAACCTCTTCTTTTCATCTGCGCTTAATTTATCCAACACGTCATATGCTTCTTCCAATTCAGAATTTTTCTTTGCCATTTTTTCAAAATCCTTTCTGGTTTTTCCTCCAAAAAAGCGCATCCACTGCAACAGGCTTGTCTCATTTTTCTCTTCCGGCGGAAGTTTTGACAATTCTAAGATATGCATTTTTTCATAGAATTTCTCCTCTCTTCTGTGGGATGAATGATTGCCTGAAGAAGAGAGGAGAATTCTATTATTGCAAGCTGAAATTTTTATGCTCTGATATTTTTTGCAATCTCAAAACAGCTACTCTATATAGCATATTTCTCTGCTTACAGTAGATTGTTTTCATTCTTTCTTTTTTCTGCCTTACGGAATATCATTTTGTCCACCTCTTTACTCATGGAGTTCCAGCGGCAGTCCATCCGGGTCGTGGAAGAATGTCATCTTCTTACCGGTATAATCATCCACACGGATTGACTCACATTCAATCCCAACTTCTGCCAGCTCCCTCACCGTCTGCTCTACGCTGTCTACGCAGAACGCAAGATGACGCAGCCCACAGGCCTCCGGCCGGTTTACACGCTTCGGCGGGTTTTCCTCAGCAAAGATCTCCAGTTCTGTGTGTTCATTGACACGCAGATCCAGCTTCCAGTCCTTACGCTCTGGGCGGTAGTTCTCCCTGATGACAGCAAAGCCCAGCTTGTTCACATAGAAATCCTTTGCGTCTTCGTAGTCAGATACGATGATTGCAATATGATGTATTTTGGATAAATTCATTTTTGTCACACTCCATTTCTTTTATTTCCATCACAAACTATATAGTGACCTCCAAAAAGACCGTATTGTTAACTTCCAGTATTTTTACGACTCATTTTAAAGATATACCGATTTATTAATCAAATGGTAACTCCTCCATATTTAACTGTTGCTAACCTCTTTACTCATGCAGTTCCAGCGGCAATCCGTCCAGTCATGGAAGAAAGTCATCTTCTTTCCTGTATAATTGTCAACCCGAATCGGCTCACATATCTAATTTTCACTCATCCCGTAGCAATATGCATTCACTTTTACTTCGTACTTTTTGTTACTTATTTCTTCGTTTATACGGATATCTAGGGATGAAAATATAATGAGGTCAGACCACAATGTGGTCAGCCTTGGAGTCATGTTTCTTAATAATAGTAACTATTAAACGACCTCATCTTCTAGCATTTCTTTTTAATCCTTCCAATAAACGCTGTGCTGTCACCTTTCCCATAACAATTGTTGCCACTTCATCCATTATTACACCATCATTATCATCAGTAAAATCAGGACTACGTTGTAACAATTTAATTATCAACTCATCTTTTCAGAATCCATAGCACATGAAAATCCGTTTACATATTGTAACATCTTATTTACCTCTCTTTACATTTCTTGCAACTCAAAATTATTTATTATCTTTATTGTATTATTATCTAGATGATTTCTTTTAGAATTAAATTGAAGAATATTACTTTTACTAAATTTTTATCATCATCCCTAGCAAATATATATTCCTTCTTCTGCTCTATATAGCATTCCTTTGATTTCCTAACTGGAGGTTTCAAATTAATATATAATTCTAACTCTAATTTCTCTGCAATTTCTGAAAGTGCCTTAATTGAGAAATTATAATCTCCACCTTCCCATCTTGATACCATTCCCTGACTAACTCCAAGATATCCTGCAAATTCTTTCTGCGACATTTTCAATTCCATTCTACGCTTAACAATAGATGCTGAAATCTTACCCAAATATCTCGATGCATTAATATCAGCAATTGAAATATTATCATCAAACATAGCTAATAAATCCGCTAATGAAGTGCTATTTTCCTTATTTTTTTTCTCCATACTATAAATTCTCCCTTTTCTAGACTTCCTCAAATCTACTGTCCAAAACCTTCTTATATTGAGTATAATCTGTTTTTTTTCTTTCCTGCACGTTCATAGAATGCTACTAAAAATTTAGGTGTATCTTTTTCGTCAAATGCCATCAATAATCTAAAGTTAAAATTTTTTCCCGATAAATGCAATGAATAATAATCTCTATCTTGATTCTTTATTATTTCATTACTATCTGCTTTACATACATTTGTTCCCAGTTCCTTTAAAAAATTTAATTGTTTTACTAATAATGTGAAAATTTCTTTTTCATTACCCGTAGCATTTTTAAGCAGTACTTGAAACTCATACATAAACTTGGGATGAAAAACATATCCCCTTTCCGAACATTCTTCCAAATTTTTAACCAGTTCCGCTAATACCTGTTTCTTATTCATATAAATATTCTGATTTGTTAATTATATTACTTATATGTAATATAATCAAGTCATTTCCTTCCTAATTATTATCTAGATTTTTATGTGAATCTCACACGACTAAAATCTTACGCTTCCCATCCACTTTAAACAATAAGACTAACTATCAATTGTTACCTGGTTTCCAGATATAGGTAGTCCGCCACTTTTACATCTTATTTCACTATTCATTCGTTTATACGGATTTAATTGGTAAATTTTTTTATGAGAGCTCTTTTAGTGCTTCCAAATATCCGATCAACCTTTTCTGTGCATTTGTATCTAATTTTTGATATATTTCTACCAGCATTCCGATTTCTGTCTCTTTACTAATTTTTCTCATTTAATATTTTATACTGACGCAAACCATCTATCTTCCTCCACAGCTCATTCAACATTTCTTCTACTGCTTCTTCAACCCGTTCATCTGCATCTTCTCTCAATGCCAATGCCAACGAAAGTTCGTCCACAGTATTTCGTGTGGACAATTTCCGTGGATTGTATCTCCACATCTCTACGGCCACTTGCACCTGCGAATTCTGCAAGCTATTGGACATAACATCTTTCCATTGAGAGATTCTTTCTGTCGCATAACATCTGACATTCGGTGTGTTCAGCATGGAATACTCTGCCAACGCCGAATATCCACTTTCCAACGGCTCTGTTCCCACCAATTCTTTCGGAATATAAACCGTTCGTTTGATTGGATTCAGCAACTTATCTCCTGCCTTTTGGAACAGTGTTTTCGGAGAATCCTCAGATTGCATGATCCTCTGTACACCGACTTTTCTGATATGCAGCAATCCCATTTCTTCAAGCTGTCTTGATGCTCTTGATATAGAAGTAGGTGTTAATTCCAAGTCCTTCGCAGCTTGACTTGTTGACAATTCAGTTTTCGGATGCGCCTCCATAAATGAAATAACAGCTATCTTACCTCATACTTTTTTGTTTACTCATTTCATCATTTCTTCGTTTATGCGTATTATATAGGTAAATTTTTTATGAAAGTTCTTTGAGTGCTTCCAAATATCCAATCAATCTTTTCTGTGCATTTGTATCTAATTTTTGATATGTTTCTACCAGCATTCCAATTTCTGTCTCTTTACTAATCACATAAGTATTATTATCCCTGCTTCTGTTTCCTGTATGCTCTGCTCCTGATAACAGCTCATATGGTGTCACATCCAACACTTCGCAAATGATCAAAATCTTATCACTTACCGGATTTGTTCTTTTTTTTTTCTTCCAATCACTTATGGAACTCTCTGCAATTCCTGTTCTTTGGGCAAATTCTTTCTGACTCATTCCCTTTTCTTTTAATAATTCAAAAATCTTATCACTGATTGTTTTCATTCCTTTTTTCCGCCTCTTTTCTCTTACCAGTACCTACATATATAGCAGGTACTGGACATAATTGCTTTTCTTATTTTCATAAGTCTATCACTTCATATGCGATTTGTAAATGCGAATTTATTTGTTTATAACAATTTGATAGGGTCAGACCACAATGTGGTCTACGACGAAAAAAAACAAAGCAATAGGAAGAACACATTTTAACAACAAAAAGTCGCATTCTAATAATCAATAGTTTTTAACATGGCTTTTCCGTGAAGCTCTATTAAAGTGCGTCTTTTTTCTAATCTACTTTCCTCTTTTCCCAATTTCACACCATTGGCCCTACAGAAAGAATTCCTCGATAAAACATCCGTGGTTTTTGACGACACACGAGAGGATAATATGAAAGAAAAAACTCGCTTTAGAGCGCAAGGGAAAACCTGACAATGCAAACCGTGATCATGTACAACTACCCTTTTGCAATATCCTCATCAAATGCCTGCCGAACTGCGTCTTCATCATACATTGCCACAATCTGTTTCTCTTTCAGCTTTTTCTTAAGTTCCTTTTTTCGATAATCCCGTCAGTATCCTAACATCATCAAACGTCAGATAACTCTTAGGCTCTCCAAAGCTCATCATTGCTTCATCTAGAGGATCAAACGGGGACTCTTCCTCCGGATGCTCCTCTAGATGAAAGGCAATATAAAATCTCTGTGTACTCTTCAGATAACCGCATAGCCTTTGGTAAATATAAGTGATTGATCGTGCATAATCTTCATCCGGATTATATTGAAATGCATAGTGATTGATCTCACCTTCGTCATCCGTCACAATATTCCCCCTCACAATTTCATCTTTCAATTTGAAATATGCCAGATTAATCGACTCTTCATCTGTCAGATCTGCATCTGATCCCACCTGCATGATTCCTACTGTTGTATGTCTTCCCGACCGTACTTTTTATTCTCTCCAGTTTTCTTTTGAATTTGCCTCTGTTATAATTTTCAAAAATCATGATTGAAAAAAGCAAAATCCAGATCCGGTTATCGTTTTCCGTAATCTGAATAATATCTTTATACTTCTTGTAAAAATAATTAAATCGATTACTGATATATTTGTCCAGTCTTGATTCACTCACGACCTTTTTTCTGTGTATACACTTTATCAAGAAAAACAGTCATAAATTTGTATACCACAGCAATTACAACGAGCCAGAATTCATTCACAAGTTCAGAAGCCGGTATAAATACTTTTTCCGGTTCACAGAGAAAATACTTAATCAGAAAACAGGCTACTCCGATTCCCAATACCGCATTTAAAAGTTCATATCGAACATTATACAATTCTCTTCTATTCAGTAAAATACAAATAAGAAATGCACGGTACACATAATATGCTACCACGTAAACAATCAAGAATTTTCTGCCAAAGGCTAATTCCTTCACGTGATAGCAAAACATTGACAGAAGGATCAAAATGATATTCGGAATCAAGATATTCATTAAAATATTTGTTGACATTCCTTTGTCCTGATCCGCGCGAAATGTAAATACCGCATACGGTCTTCCACTATTTGTGACACTGTGTAATACACTTCCACACCAGGAAATAGTATGTACGGTAATGGCAGCAAGGAGAAGCAGGAATAACAGGAAAATCCAGTCTTTGAGATTGTATGAAAATATTGAGGTTAAAATAGTGTTTATCATTTGTGTATGCCTTTTTCCGTAAAGTTTATAAGAACTTTACCATATTAATATATATAATTTCTAAGATTCAAAAATCATTTTATTTAAAAGCAAAAGCTATCGTATCTAATATATCTTTCATTGGACCTTTTGACAATTTTCTACATCTCCTTCCTCCACATTGATAAACAATATTCCTCAAAAAATCCCTCTTTCTTTTCCACAGATATCGCTCTATGCAATGCCTGGCCTGATTTTGTAAAAAGTACATTCCCTACTCTTACCGTTTTTGTTTCTTTCTCCATCTCATACTCTGAATCAAAATAATGAACCTTTATTGGATTACTCTCACTTTCGATAACATATCCTGCTGCTATCGAGACTAAATCTGCCTCTATTAAACCTAATGCAATCAAACTTATAATTTTATCGAATGTTATTCCCCACTTTTTTATATTCATCTAATCTGTGGCACCAAATAACCGGCTCATATTCATCATCTACTTTTACTGCCAAAGAACACAATGTGGTAAATGTCTCCGCATCTTCCCGATCCATTTGTGCTAATGTATATAATAATTTTTTTGGTATACTGTTATTATCATTACACTCTTCAGCAAGAATCTTTCCCCATATACTTTGAAATACTTCATCCGAAATAAGTCGTGCCTGATCCATAAATAAAACAATCCAATCGTCATCGACTTTTTTGTGGATTAGCTCCTTCCCTTAATTCATTAATTGCAAATCCAACTACATCTTTCTGATTACAATATTCTTTTTATCGTCTTCTTTGCCTGACTAATCAATGCAGCCTTAAGCAATGAGTCATAATCACTATTTTTAATATCCTCAATATATGTAGCAATTGCAATTCTTTCAGGTGTCTCTCTATTCACTCCCCATCCTACAGCTGTTCCTAATTTATCCAACAAATTATTGACAACATCTGCAGCACCATCAATATCTAATATACTATATTTATTTATATCACTCATTTTTTCTGTCCTTCTTTCTATTTTTCCTCTATTTTAGTTCTCTCGGTTTCATTTTTCTTTTTTATTTTCTTTCTAACAGTTTTTATTATCTGAATTATAATAATTCCTAAAATAACAATCTATGAAAAATATTCCAATTCCTTCAGCCCTGATTTCATCGGCATTTGAAGAAATTCTTTTCTTTTTTACAAAAAGTATCTTGACAAAACCTCCTGAAAGTGAGGTCGCTTCGCGACCTATTAATTAAGGAATTGTTCGTCTCGCCACGAACCTTAATTACACTTTAGGAGGTATGTCATATGAATCGAATTGACATCTGCAAAAATATCATCCAATCCATTAAGGAGTATATCACAACCCCAGAAAAACTGGAACCTCATCGTGCGAAAAATCATTTTATTCGCAAACTAAAGCTTTCTCTTTTTCAAGTAATTATGTATCTGCTTTTACACTTCAAAGGCCTCCATGTTTCAAAATCTTTCCCGTATTCGGGAAGATCTTGGAAGCCTTGATTTCCCTGACATTTCAAAACAGGCTCTGTCAAAGGCTCGCCAATTTATTAACCCTGACTTATTTAAAGAGCTCTACTATTTATCAGTTGATTTATTCTATAAGCAGTTCCCATCTCGTAAACTTTGGAATGGATATCATTTATTTGCCATTGATGGTTCTAAAATAGAATTGCCTAATTCGAAATCGAATTTCGAGTTCTTTGGTGAAATGTTTGGATATCCTGATCCAAGCCGCCGTTTTACTATGGGACTTTCGTTACTGTGTCGAGCATCAGCACCTTTGTCTTATGCGCTTAAAACATAATTATAACATTGCTAAGAAATGCTCTGGAGACATAATCACGGTTCTTCCCGGCAACGAAAAAGACGGGACTGAGGATATCAGGATAAGAGTCATCGAAGTTATTCTCAGTGATGGAACGAAAGAGTATCTTGCCACCAATCTTTTTGATTCACATATTTCTCAACAGATGTTCCGCGAACTTTACTTCTATCGCTGGCCAGTCGAAACAAAATATAAGGAATTGAAAAGCCGCCTTGCTATTGAAGAATTTTCCGGTGCAACGACCACTTCAGTGCTTCAAGAATTTTATATCAACGTACTTCTTTCAAACCTGTCATCTCTTATTAAAAATCAAGTTGATGAAGAAATTCAGATTACCGCTAAAAATACAAATAAATATCGATACCAAGCAAACCGAGCATTTATTATCGGACGTGTCAAAACAATAGTTCCCAAAATCCTGTCTAATCTTTTCGATTTATCTGTACTTGATATACTATATAAGGAATCTCTCAGATGCAGATCTCAGATTATGCCTGGAAGAACATTCCGACGAAAGAAGAATAAAGCAATAGGCAGAACACATTTTAACAATAAAAAAGTTGCATTCTAATATCAATAGCTGTTAATAGGGCTTTTTTCTGTGAAGCTCTATTAAAGTGCGTCTTCTTTTCAAATCTACCTTCCTCTTTTCTCAATTTCGCACCGTTAGTCATTAACCTGAGCAGGCACTTGTCTTAAGTTGACATTAGGTTGATCACATTGGTGCCTGACACCAATGTGGTATCGTTATCAGGCTTTACCCAAATAAAGCTTCCGTTTTCTTAGTAATTTATAGTCTGTCCGAAAACTTACGAGACCGTTTCAATTCTAATGCTCATAATGAATTTTTTTCAAGTAATTTCTGCACGTTTTGGATAAATACCTCTGTATGTGCAATAGAAAAGACTTTATTGCTCTCCAAAAGTTCATTTTTCAATTCTTCCAATTTTTTCAACAATATTTGAAAACCTTGTTGTGTATTTTTCTTATCAATCTCAGCTATAACATGCCAATTTTCCCATATTCTTTCAAAATAACCTGGGAAACGACACTTCTCAGCGTTATTACACCTTTCGAATGCTTTCACCGTAGCAGACGCCATCTCATCATCAAATGCATTAAAACGATTATTCTGGCAAATGTACAATGTTTCCAATGGGTCTTTTCCCATTCCATCTATGTATATTTTTCTGTTTCTACAAAACAATAAGGTATTTCCTTCACGAAATTCGTCAATAAGCAAATACGTTTTCCATTCCTCTTTGTCAAATAAACTCTCGTTTTCTTTTGAAATGCAAGTATAAATCTGCTGTCCTTCTGGCTGCTCCTCTTTTAATTGATTGATGCGTCCCGCTATTCCTTCTCGTATTTTTCCCCACTCAATCTTATTTGGAAATTTGAACTTATATTGCCTTGCCCACACACTGTTCTGTATCAAATTGACGTACTCGTCCAAGGTAAGTTTTCCACTATACGCCAATTCAATAAGTTCAGGAAATCCATTGTTTACATCTTCCTCATCTAAATCCATAATTCTATTTACCCGAAGTAAATCCGTAGGTTTTTGCTTTTTCCCGTTCTATTCTTTCTTTTTATTTCATACTGCAACTGCTCTTCATCCCAATTTCCATGTAATAACCATTCTTCAATAGCTTTCAACATATAATTACGATTAAAATCAGCTTTAACTCCAGCTTTATATGCAATCACATAACGTGTAAACGCATACAACCACCGTTCAACATCTGAGAATCCATTCTTTTCCAATATAATATAAATTCGGTAAAAATCAGTAATTGCGCACTTAAGACTTCTAATATTATGTAATTGCACATTCTCTCCTGTTGACCTTACACCCATATTGGGTGCAAATAATTCTAATAGTTCTCGTTCATGTTTCTCTATAAAGCCTTGATACTCTTTATCCTGATATTTCAATTCCCTGATCACATTGTGGACAATACCCTCATAATCAGGTTTATATTGAACCGTTCTCTGCACAATCTTCTCTTTAATTTCTGCATATGTAAGCTGAATCAACTCATCCTTTGCTTTATCCTCTATTTCGCTCTTTATCTGACTGCATCTTATCTGGATTACATACAATAATCGTATAAAACTTCTGATTTTCACAATAATCATTTATACATCCCAATACATCTATGCGATCCATCTGGCAACGTTCAAGATCATCAAAAACTAAGATTACAGGTTTCTTATTTATGATATTTTTTACTCGCATAAAATTTGACAATCCTACAGATGCAAAAGTTTCATCTCATCGTTTCCTTCCATCTTTGCAATTGAAGATTGAATATTTTTTAGAAATCTCGTTGTTTTCTTAAGAACAGTAGGAAAATTCTCATAATACGCTTCCATCCAACTTTCTTTCACAAGCGAATGAATATTCTCTACCGAGGACACTCCAAATAAAGAGACCCGAATAATAACTTTTTCTTCTCTTCCGTTCTGACCATCAAAAGTTGCTTTCAATTCATGATCAATCAAATATGTCTTCCCACAGCCCCATTCGCCAGTAAACATCAATGCACCTACCGGTCCGGCTCTGTACAGTAATACACTAATTCCCGTAATGAACTCTTTTTGTCGATTTGTAATTCCTCCATACATAAACCTTCCTTTTTTGCCATCTTTTTCTCATTTTCTTTTTGTAATTAAAGCGTTTGCATTGCATTTTACAGTAATCACAATAATTGCAAATAAAAGGATTAAAACGTAATATGAACTACGTTCCCATAAGAAATAAAAAAGAATTGTAATAGGAACAATAACCGCATAGACAATATTGTATGCAGATTCTAATATATTTTTTTTTTTTTTAAAACCGCTTCTTCATAACTCCATCCCGACCGAGAGACTAACTCCTCTTTACATACATAAATTTTAACTTGCATGACAATAGCAATAACTAAGACTACTGCAATAGCTACAGGAAAAGGTATGCTAATCCAGTGATATTTCCTAATGACATAAAGAAAAATAGTACTGGAAAATATCCACCGGAAAGTACTTCCCAAAAACATTCATGCATATCGCCTTTCTTTAGTAACTCTTTTTTCTTTTCGCATTGTGTACCTTTTTCTTTTTCCCTGTGATAGTAATATAATATTATAAGTAGAGCTGCTCCAACTATCATCCAGATTACAATATTTCACTCAAAACTGTGATAATTGCCACCTATTCCTTTCCTATATTGTTATTGTCAAATTCTAAAGTATTGAATTTGTGAGCTTTAAATTATCAGCTCACAGAATTCTGCTCGGATCGTTGTTCCCCACTGTGGGCAACTTCATAAGCTCAATATCGCAACGACATCTGAGATTTTTCAACATCTACATATAGACCTTTACTTCTAAAGAAATGTTTCAATCCAATAGCGGCAATGTCACTACCATTTTTTTGCACCGACCAAAACCCTTTTTAATGAATTCACGTCTTGTATTTTTTCTTTTACATATGGAATTAAAACTCCATTCTTCAACCGAAAATACACTGGAACTCTATCTTCTGGCTTACAAATACCGCCATCATGAATTCTAGATATTACAAATCTATACTCATTTTCCCCTTCAAAACATGGAAGCTTAAAAACATGTTATATCCGGTAATAACCATAGCCATCAAAAGAAACATATCTAAGCTCTATTAAAGTGCGTCTTCTTTTCAAATCTACCTTCCTCTTTTCTCAATTTCGCACCGTTAGTCATTAACCTAAGCAGGCACTTGTCTTAAGTTGACATTAGGTTGACCACATTGGTATCAGGCACCTTATATAGTTTCTTATCAATTATAAATATCTGTCCGTATCTCTTGCACCATACATTAAACGTCGTACTTCCATCACATCATCAATCACTACATAATAAACAACGTAATTGCGTACATAAATCCGATAGTAAGGGTAGTCACGTTTTTTGCGGATGGGTATGGTTCAAAGGCAACAGGATTGTTCAGCCTTTCCAGTATGGCAGCTTCTACATCATCAACCAGACGAATTGCTGCGTCCTCGTTCTTTAAAACATTCGTAATGTAATTCGCTGTGCTAATCAAATCCTGTTCAAAGAGTGGTAAATACCGCAGCTTATAGGATTTATTTTCCATATATAGCTCTCCTTACATTGCTGAATACTGTTTCATGTGAAAGACGTTCCTCTGTCATAGCTGCCTGTCTGTCAGCTTCATCAAGTTTCATTTCTATGCTGTCTGTCAGACTTGCATATTCTTCCAGACTTAAAACAACCATAGCACCATAACCATTCTTTGTCAGATACACTGGTTTTCCTCCGTTTACAATAGCTTCAATTTCTGGAAATTTATTTCTAAGGTCTGAAACAGGTCGAATTTGTATCATGTTCAATCGCTCCTTTCATATCATTTATTCTATCCTAATTTTATCAGAATATTATCACAGAAGCAATATTTACTTATTTTTTCGGAACGTTTTTCTATGTCACAGTATATTATATTTATGATATGATAATAGAGAAATATTTTAGAAAATCAGAAAGATGAATTCTAAATCAAAAGATACATTCACAGGAGGTGAAATAATTGAATCAGATGATGTTTGGATTATTAATTCCATTGATTGGAACGGTACTGGGTTCCGGTATGGTATTTTTTGAAAAAGGATTTGGGTGTATTGACACAGAAAGCGTTGCTTGGATTTGCTTCCGGTGTAATGATTGCGGCGGGAGTCTGGTCACTGATTATGCCGTCGATTGAGATGGCCGAGGAACAGGGGACAATTCCATGGCTTCCGGCTGCGGTTGGATTTTTGCTTGGAATTGCTTTCTTACTTGCATTAGATACGTTGATTCCGCATTTACATGTAAATGATGAGAAACCAGAGGGACCGGCATCGAACTTAAAGAAGAGCACCATGCTGGTGCTTGCGGTTACGCTTCACAATATTCCGGAAGGAATGGCGGTCGGCGTTGTATTCGCCGGTGCGATGATGGAAAATTCTACCGTATCGATGGCAGGAGCGATTGCACTTGCAATTGGAATTGCCATTCAAAATTTCCCGGAAGGCGCAATCATTTCGATGCCATTAAAATCACAGGGAATGTCAAAATCAAAAGCCTTTTTGTATGGCGGGATGTCTGGTGTTGTGGAACCGATTTCGGCTGTGATTACGATTCTGTTAGCCGATTTAGTGGTGCCTGTTCTGCCGTACTTGTTATCGTTTGCGGCGGGGGGCAATGATTTATGTGGTTGTGGAGGAACTGATTCCGGAATCCCAGGCTGGCGAACATTCCAATATTGGAACAATTGGTGTTGCAATCGGATTTGTAATTATGATGATTTTAGATGTGGCACTAGGATAAAGACGTATAAGAAAGGAAAAATCGCGAATGAAACTTACAATATTAGGTAAGTGCCTCAAAACATGACGCACTAGTATTACAGCAGTTTTTCTGCTATACTAGCCGCATCATCAATGGAGGCACTTTCTACGTCTCTTTTTTCAAATAGCATTGTTCTTGAAGGTCTTCAGACCATGGCAATAACCGATCGATCACAGTCGGGTCTTCCTGATGATGATTGTTTGGCATTTCTAAAAGTAGATATTTTAAATATTCATATACATCCAGCTCATTCGCTCTGGCAGTTTCAACCAGAGTATATAAAACTCCGTTTGCGAACGCACCTCGTGGTGTGTCAGCGAACAGCCGGGCTCTTCTTGCTGTTGCGAATGGTTTTATATTTGCTTCACAATAATTATTACTCAGCGGGATACGTCCGTCTTCGAGAAATGTTTCAACATATTTTCTCTGATTTTGACAGTATCCAAGTGCCGTGGTGAGTTTCTCGTTTGAGGTATACATGGCAGAGGTCTCTTCAACCCATGACCAAAAAGCCTCTAGGATCGGCTCGGAAGCATCCTGACGCTTTCTTTTCTTCTCTTCAGCAGGAAGGTCATTGATCTCTTTTTTCGACTTTAAACAAAAGGTCGATATATTCTCTTCCTTCTGCTCCTTTGGATCCCGGGATTTCTTTTCCTTTCGCATCTAACGGGATGCTTTCTATCAGGTATCTTCGAGCATGTGACCAACATAATGCTCTTTTTATATCCGGCACTTTGTCATAACCAGCGTAAGCATCTGTGATCAGATAACCGTTAAATCCCTCCAGCAACATTTGGCGTTATCACCACTACGGGTACGTGAATAATAGAAGAATGCAGCTTGAATCGCTTCACTCGCTGCGCTTCGCATTACCCACATGAAGGAATCACTGCTTGGACGTTTTCCTTCTTCTTTGTTGCACTGGATTCTAGTCTCATCCATGTGAATCAGCCCACATTCCAGAAGCTTTTCATGAATCCGCCAGTAAACAGGTTCCAGCCAGTCCTGACTGCATCGGATCACCCAGTTTGCCATATTGCTCCGGGACAATACCAAACCTAATCGGTACCAGTCTCTTTCCTGTCTGGAAAGTGGAAGTCCCATCGCAAACTTCTGATACATTACCTGGGCAACCTAGGGACGGCGTTGCAATGGAATGAGCCAGTGGTGATACTGGAACAGAAGCTTTCCGAAAATTGCTCTTCTCATTTGGGCTTCCCGGTTTACCACACTCCATACACTTTGCGATTTGCTGAACTACATGTTTCACAACAATCTTAGCAGGTCTGTATTCAACTTCTGTGCGTACTAGCTTCTTGCTGATCACCTTCATCTTACCACCACAGATCCCGCATGTTTCATCTGTTGGAATCACATATTCTTCGATTTCTTCTGGAAGCCCGGCCAGCATTTCCTGACGGATTCCCGGCTGACGAGGTTTCCGCTCATGTGGCTTCACGGCGATTTTTGTTTTTGAAAGATTCAGCTGCTCTGCAAGTTCTTGAGTAGATTCAAACAACGACAACTGCCCATCTACCTGTTTAGAAACTTCAGTAGATGGGCCAAATAACTTTTTTCTAGCATGAAGCAGAGCCGGATCATGTTATCAATCTGGATATTCTGTTTTCTAATCTTTGCATCCTGCTTTTCTATGATCTTATTCTTGTTTTCCAGTTCTTGCGCCTGTTTTGCTGCAAGAGCTCTCAACATCAGTAATTCTTCGTGTTCTGTCATGCCATTTTCCTTTTCATTTTCAATAAGAATATTATACCATTTTTCACGGTATTTCTCTACTGTTTTGCAGGAATTACAGCACTAAAAATGCCGATTTTATAAGCTTTTTACGCTCTTTTTTTATAGCGTTATCACGAAGATTAAAAGCAACAATTTTTTACGTTTATATTCACCTGATGATGAGCCTTTTTCTGTTCGATTTCCAATCCCTGCAGAAGCCATTCGACTTGTTGGAAAGTAATCTCTTTTTACTTCATCAGCTGTTTTCGGCCATTGAAATTTCATATCGTCCAACAGCTTTTTCGTTGCCAGCACAAAACCATTGCAATCATAACGTAAGACTTTTATGGCATCCCTCTTTCTGTTACAAAAGATAAAGACATAATCATCATTATACGGATCCAACTTAAAATTAAGAGTAACCATTGCAACTAATCCGGGAATCTGTTTTCGGAAATCTGTACTGCCGCAGGCAAGAAAAATGCGGCTTGCGCCTTCTGCAATGCGTTTCATCATAACTTTTCAATGTGCGTAAAAGCTGTAAAAAGTGCATCTGACTGAAATTCATCTGGGATGTAAAGTTTCATTCCTTGATAGTAAATCATCAGACGATTATCATTCGATGTAGTCCGATTTTTTAGTATTGTTCGCTGCACAATAAGTGTGTGCAGTATTTGATGAACGTACAACTTCTCCAAACGCTGTGACAGTTTCTTGATTTGTTTTTGCCATGAGTATAGCCCTCCCTTGATTTCTGTTTTTTACAGTATATCAAGATCTGGATGGTCGGTCACTACGTCATGTTTTGAGGCACTTACGAAAGAAATTTACATGTGTTGGCGATGAACCATATAACGAAGCGGATTATGAATTTGTGAAAGGCAGCGATTGGCTGATGCACGAGGCGTTCTGCCTATTTGGCGAGGCGGATAAGTTTAATCCGTATGAGAAACATCACAGCACAGTAAAGGAAGCGTGCCAGCTTGCGGAGCAGCTTCAGATTCCAAATCTTGTACTTTATCATACCGAGGAGACACATTTGAAGGAGCGAAAAGAATTATAAATTTAATGGTGCCTGTCACCAATGGTAGGTAGTTTCTATTAAGTTAAGGGACTACCTATTTTTTTTGTACTTATTTTAAAATATACTTGACAAAACCTCAAAAAAATGCGGCGCTTCGCGCCCTTTTGATTAATAAGAAAAATCCGGTCGTGCCGGAAAATTAAATTAATCGGAGGCGTGTTATGAATCTTTCACCTGAATCAGTAAAGAAAACATTACTAAACAAAGTAAACGAATTATCTGCATCTTCCTGGCAGTACACAAAAAAACTACGGATTTTACAAGAAATCGTAAGATTTCATTCAGCGATGTCTTGCTCTCTACAATCTCCATGCAAAAAATCTGCATCTAAAACAGAATTGTTAAAGTATTTCGATTTTAACGCTTCTGCACCAACAGCGTCTGCTTTGATTCAAATCGGGTTACCGATCGGTACAATAAAGGATTTAATATGATTCATCTGAATGCTGCTTACAATTTATTATCACATTTGTATACTGATGTAATTCTCCAACCATTGAATCATATCAATGAATATATAGCAATGTGTGACATAATAGATCATTATACGGCTACTAATCCTACGCGAAAACCTTTATTTATTGCTGATAGGGGATTGGTATCATTCAATGTGTTTGCACATGCCATTGAAAACAATGCATATTTTCTAGTTCGTGCTAGAGAATCGAACCCGCGTAGTATGTTGGCTACAATTAAACTTCCAGATTCACCTGAGTATGATATCATTTTCGAAAGATGGCTTACCAGAAAAAAAATACAAAGACTGTTAAAGCAGAGCCTGAAGTGTATAAAACTATTGCAAACAGAACTTTTGATTACCTCGACCCTAAAAGTAAAAAGTTTATACTACATCTCTTTTCGGATTGTGAGTTTTGTCCTTCCAAATGGGAACACCGAAGTTGTATATACCAATCTTCCAAAAGAAGATTTTAGCACAGAGGAATTACGGGAATTGTACAATATGCGTTGGGGAATCGAAACATCTTTTCGTGACATAAAGTATGCCGCAGGACTTCTTTTCTTCCATAGTAGAAAAAGGATTTAGTAATCCAAGAAATCTATGCAAAACTCATTCTTTATAACTTTTATGAACTGATTACTGGCGCAATTGTTGTTGAAAAAAAGGATCGGAAGTATAGTTATCGGATAAATTTCAGCATAGCTATCGCTATATGTACGGAATTTCTGAGACGCTCTTGTGCCTCACCGCCCATTGATGTTATTGCTTTAATAGGTAGGGAATTAATTGCTGTAAGACCCGACAGGCGCAATCCCCCGCTACTTAAGAGCAAGGACTGCAACTACATTCCAATACCGATAAAATATTCATATCTTGATATTTTTTCAGTAGGCAGATTCCCCAATCTGTCTGTTTGCCATGCCTGAATTATTTATCTAGAGACGCAATACGAGAACTGTATCAAGAAATTCATAATTTCCCGGCTCTTCTAGTATATCATGATTCTTATCTTAATGATAGCTACCTACCATTGGTGCCTGTCACCTTTTACTTTTTTTTCGGGAAGATCTTGGAAGCCTTGATTTCCCTGACATTTCAAAACAGGCTCTGTCAAAGGCTCGCCAATTTATTAACCCTGACTTATTTAAAGAGCTCTACTATTTATCAGTTGATTTATTCTATAAGCAGTTCCCATCTCGTAAACTTTGGAATGGATATCATTTATTTGCCATTGATGGTTCTAAAATAGAATTGCCTAATTCGAAATCGAATTTCGAGTTCTTTGGTGAAATGTTTGGATATCCTGATCCAAGCCGCCGTTTTACTATGGGACTTGGTTCCATTGTTTATGATGTTCTTGATGATTATATTGTCCATGCTTCTTTTCAACGATATCTTGCATCTGAACGTTCCGCTGCTTTAGAGCATTTGCATAATTTAGAAGATTTAAATATCTATCAAAACAGTGTTGTAATCTTTGATCGTGGCTATTATTCTGAAGATATGTTTCGTTACTGTGTCGAGCATCAGCACCCTTGTCTTATGCGCTTAAAACAGAATTATAACATTGCTAAGAAATGCTCTGGAGACATAATCACGGTTCTTCCCGGCAACGAAAAAGATGGGACTGAGGATATCAGGATAAGAGTCATCGAAGTTATTCTCTGTGATGGAACGAAAGAGTATCTTGCCACCAATCTTTTTGATTCACATATTTCTCAACAGATGTTCCGCGAACTTTGCTTCTATCGCTGGCCAGTCGAAACAAAATATAAGGAATTGAAAAGCCGCCTTGATATTGAAGAATTTTCCGGTGCAACGACCACTTCAGTGCTTCAAGAATTTTATATCAACGTACTTCTTTCAAACCTGTCATCTCTTATTAAAAATCAAGTTGATGAAGAAATTCAGATTACCGCTAAAAGTACGAATAAATATCGATACCAAGCAAACCGAGCATTTATTATCGGACGTGTCAAAACAATAGTTCCCAAAATCCTGTCTAATCTTTTCGATTTATCTGTACTTGATATACTATATAAGGAATCTCTCAGATGCAGATCTCAGATTATGCCTGGAAGAACATTCCGACGAAAAGAATAAAGCAATAGGCAGAACACATTTTAACAATAAAAAGTTGCATTCTAATATCAATAGCTGTTAATAGGGCTTTTTCTGTGAAGCTCTATTAAAGTGCGTCTTCTTTTCAAATCTACCTTCCTCTTTTCTCAATTTCGCACCGTTAGTCATTAACCTGAGCAGGCACTTGTCTTAAGTTGACATTAGGTTGACCACATTGGTGCCTGACCCCTGGTATATGACCCAATATGACCCAATGTAATCCACATAATCCTGACGTACCTGCATTTCAGAAACAATTATGTTTTCCGGTTTAAATGCAGAATCATACTGTAAAAGCATATCTATAGCAAGACCCGAAAATAACAAAAAAGGCAGTGCTGCAGAGCGCGAATTGCAAGGAACAAATTTGAAGGCGTACCGGGGTACGACGAAAATCTGTGACGCAGTAATTCACGCTCTGCGGTGCTGAATTTTTTGCATTATTTTCGGGGATTGCTATAAATAGTCTCAACAGATATTCTATGTACAGATCCTATTTGCAAACCTTCTGCAAGTCCTTTGATATGCAAGCTGAACTGTTCGTTTGGCGTCAAAATCAAAGCATTCTGCGAAAAATCAAAATACCGCTGCTTATATTTTAGTGCCGAAAGTCTATGCAGTAAAACCATTGTTTTTCCCCATTGTGTCAAGTAATTACCAAAAAAAATGTCATTTAATATCGAAAATAAGCATTAGCTGATAAAGTAACCATGCCCATTTTTTTGGTGATTTTTATTCCGAATCTAATCTCCACTTGATTTTGGCCAAATACAAAGATACTGGATCAAAAATCCGATAATTTCATCTAATATTCCTTCTATTACAGGTATCTTATATTTGTTTTTTTTCTGCCACATATAGGTAATCAGAGAAGACAGCACTAAAGAAATAAGTGCAATAATTATACTCCATATTAACGAAGAGGTTATTAGCCCTCCAATTACCGTACTTGCACAAGTCAGAACTACTGAAACAATTGCTGATTTTATAATACGTATAGCTTTTACTGTGCTTCGCTTTTTCTCAAAATAATCATTTGAATCTGATCGTGTAGAATACTTTTCGAATTCATTAATGAATTTATTAAAGCACTTTTGGTTTCTCAAATAAATAACATCTGAAATGTCTAATTTTTGTAAATCACTCTCTTGTTCTATTACTTTAAGACGAATAAGAAATTGAATAATCTCATCTGGATTATACTTTTTGTTTATGATTTCATCAAAAGTGCTTATCGCAATTTCTATTTCAGGTCGTATACACTTATGTTCAAAATATGTGTCATAACAAACTTTAATTCTCTCTGTAGAAGCTCCAGCCACAAAATATAATAAATCGGATGCTTTTTTTATTCTTGCATACGTACTCTTTGTAATATGCTCTTGTTTCTTTAAATCTTTTAAAAAATGGATCAAAATCCTCTTTCGTTATAATATCAGTTATATTCCAAAAAGAATCAATATTTCCCATTCCTTTTACATTCTTATGGTTCTTCTTATATTCTTGTAAAAAGATTTTCATAGTTTGAAAATAATATTCTTGTTGTTCTAGTGGTTCATACGTCTCACATGTATCTTTGTTTGAATATAAATCATTTACAATTTTCTGTATACGCAATTCAACAATTTCTTGTGGACGATTCGTAATACTGGTTTTAATAGAATTATAATAATCCATTAAACAGTTTTGGTTCTTAGGAATTCTTGAATAAATTATATTTTTTTGAAATAGTGTCTTACAGTTTAGCAAAATATCAAATTTGTCATTCTCTATTTCTAACAGATGACGAGAAGGGATAAGAATCTTATCACAAAATAAAGATAACAACAAAATATATAATTTATGATTATATTTTTGTTTTGAGTTGACTTTTCAATCTTAAAATACGGATAATATATATGGCACATAATTAACTTCCTTTTCAATTAGTATCCATATTATACCTTTTTTTACATTTTTTCTCAACACTCTACATAAACCTTTACGTTAATAGTATCTTCAGAATTATTTTATAACAATAATACCCATCTAAAACATATCTGCTATAGAACTGTTTGTTAGGATACCATCGGGCAGTACAATTGCAGCCTTACCTGTCCCAGGGCTTCAAGAACTGCCAAATACGTTCGATGAACAGAACTTCGGAGCTTTGGTTTTTGCGTGGCTTTTTCTTGCCCTTGGCATCAACATTGTTGCCAAGCTCATATGTTGATAAATAAGGCTTTTCCGCAAGGTTGATGGTAGAACCGAACGGAGGATTGGTAAGAATCAAATCAAAACGATTCTCGGCAAAACCTCTATTATGATCGTGTATTTTATCAATGCTTTCAAGGGCATCATGACTGATAACATTGGTATGACCATCATCGTGGACGATCATATTCATCTTTGCGACACGGGCAATTTCATCATTGATTTCAATACCGAAAAGGTGTTTTGCGGCAAAATCGTGCCAATAGTTGAAATAGTCAACCGTGCCTTTTTCGTAATAATCGCCTGCTTGATTACGCATATAGTCAAGAGCGTGCAGGAGGAAACCGCCAGAGCCACAAGAAGGGTCAAGAACATCCCAATCTTGCTCTGGCTTCATCATCTTTACGCAGAATTCTATAATAGGGCGAGGAGTAAAATACTGCCCAAAATCGCCCTTTAAAGAAACCATCCATAAACTGCTCAAAGGCAACGCCCTTAACATCAAGGTCGGTTTTATTAAGATTGATAGATTCCAAATGCGAAACGACAGTGCGAAGTACACGGTCATCTACCTTGATAGATTCTGTGAATACTTCGGGGTCCTTAACTTTTGCTCATTATAAAGTGCATTGATACGTTCTGCCAGTTTAGATGACGGTTCATGGGTCTTGATCTGAAATTGATAAGGCTCACCATTTTTACGAGGCTTCTGTTCATCGCTAATTTTAACAAAAATGAGTTTGCAGAGTTCACCAAAAGCAGTAGGGGGAGAGAGCGACCACCGCCCCCACAAGGTCTGATGGCATTTTTTATTGCCGCAATTAAATCTTCTCTTGAGACAGGTTTAATATCGTTATCAGTTCCTTTGTAAAATCTAAATTTTGAGGTTTTCCGTATGCCCGTGGAAGGTCAGCAATGATGTTTTGCTCACGTTCAAATGCCCCGTATTTATCGGAAACATCTAATACCCGACGAGTACCGCCAGCGATGATAATTACATACTCTGCACGAAGTTTCACCTATGTAGCATTACCGACACCCTGCTCAATAGCCTGATTAAACTCGGCATCAGTAACACCTTCTTTTTGCATTCAACGATTGCATAAGGACGTTTGCAGTCATCGTCACTGAAAATAACAATATCGGCACGGTCAGTAGGCAATCTGTCCGGAACAATGACTTCAACCTTGATGCGGTTTGCAGGATATTCATATTTATATATCAGCTCAGCAAAAAAAATTCGGCACGAACTTTTTCTTCGGGATCTTCATAGTTTTCCACATGCTTTTCCGAGGTTATATACTCAATTTTCTTTTTGCCGTCAACACCTGTAATGTTAATATATCCATCTTTTTTGGGCTCTTTGTAACAGCTAAAACAGCACTGGTTCAAATGCTGTTTTAGCCATATCGTTGATTTCAAACATTTTCATTCTCCTTGTCTGGGATTTTAAACTCTGATAGAAAGTAAAATTACTCGCCAAAGATAAACCTAACGATTCTATCACTTGCTTTGTCCGTGGCGCTCATAATATCATCTTTCTTCCAATAAGGCTTATTAGCACTCTGATATTTGGAAACCAAGGCACGAGCTATAGGATATTTGCTGTCGATATATCCTGTCTTGTTCTCAAGTTTTGTTGAAACCTTAGTTCTAAACCATTCGTTTCCGATTGCTCGATTAATCTTTTCTTCAAGAAGAATCTTGTTGCCTAATTTGTTTACGACGCCGTAGAATTCTTCTTCACTGTTAATCTCGGCATCTTTTCTAATTTCATTAAAACTCTGTCTTAAAAATTTTTTTACTGGAATAAATCAACTGAACTGCTGCGTTATCCAGTGCTGTCTTCTTTTATCCTTTACACGAACATTCTTCAGAAGCTGTGGGAAGATCTTCACTTCATCTGCAAGTGTTCCAAGTGTCTGCTTCTTCTCAATGATCGCTTCCATAACCATAAGAGATGTCAGGATACCGTCACCTGTACGTGCATGCTTGCTGAAGATGATGTGTCCGGACTGCTCTCCGCCAAGAACATATCCATTCTTAAGCATGTTCTCATAAACGTACTTGTCACCAACTGCTGTCTGCTCATACTTCATACCAATCTTATCGCATGCTTTATAAAGTCCCAGGTTAGACATAATTGTTGTAACAACTGTATTGTCTTTCAGTTTTCCCTGCTCCATGAGATATTTACCACATACATACATAAATAATACGGTCTCCATCTACAACATTTCCATTCTCATCAACTGCGATACATCTGTCAGCATCTCCGTCATAAGCAAATCCGATATCCAGATGTTTCTCTTTTACATACTCCTGCAGAACTTCGATATGTGTAGAACCACAGTTTGTATTAATATTCACACCATTTGGCTCATTGTTGATTACATAAGTCTTTGCTCCAAGTGCATCGAATACACTCTTTGCAATGCTTGACGCACTACCATTCGCACAGTCAAGTCCAACTCTCATATCCTTGAAGGAACGTGTTGCAAGAGAAATCAGATGACCGATATAACGGTTTCTTCCTGCTGCATAGTCAACTGTGCGGCCAATGCTCTCTTTTGTTGCCAGCGGGATCTCATCAATCTCCCCATCGATATAAGCCTCGATCTTTGCCTCAACCTCAGCC
>VOFI01001450.1_pt1 | contig 96001 bp, 103 predicted proteins | sample 5384131 | NCBI WGS metagenome assembly VOFI01 (sample SAMN12384728, study PRJNA508395) | human gut metagenome | isolation source: healthy gut H | host: Homo sapiens
ACATACCGCTCATCCGCCAATTCCAGATCCTGAGAAGCCTCTCCATCCACGGATAGGGAAACGGCCAGCTCCATCATGCTCTCTGCTAATCCGACAGCGTCATTGCGGACAGTCCCCTTCAGCGTTCCCTCCCGCAGTGCCTCTAACGCTGGCGGCGTGGCGTCTACGCCTACAATGAAGGGCATGGAGCGCTTGTCCAGGCCGGCCTCCGCGCAGGCGTCAATCGCTCCCAATGCCATGTCGTCATTATTGGCAAAGACTACCTCGATGTTCTCTCCGAACTCCTGCAGCCATTGGCGCATACTGACGCTGGCCTGACCCCGCTGCCAGTTGGCAGCATCGCTGGCCAGTTTTTCCGCAGAGACGCCTGCGTTTGCCAGAGTGGAGATGCAGAACTCCGTCCGGAGCAGGGCATCCTGATGCCCCGGCTCTCCCTCCAGCATCACATACTGGATCACGCCGTCGCCGTTACGGTCCAGCGTGTCTCTTTGGGTCCGCCATGCGTCCAGTACCAGCTCACCCTGTAAAACTCCGGCATCTCCCGCTGGAAGACCCACATAGTAGGCGTGTTTCCAGCGGCGCAGATCCTCCTCCACCGGTTCCCGGTTGAAAAAGATCACCGGCACCCCCGCAGCCTGTGCCTTGTCAACGATCACCGCCGCCGCCGTGCGGTCCACGATGTTGACGCAGATCACGTCATATCCCCGCTCCAGGAAGCGGTCCACCTGCTCATTCTGGCTGGTCTGGCTCTCTTTTCCATCGGCGATATATAAGTTGATTTTGCAGTTCTGCGCCTGTTCTTTCTCCAGGGCTACCCGCTGCAATTCTCTGGTCACGGTCTCAATGAACGTGTCCTCCTGCTGATACAGCGCCACGCCGATCCGAAGCGTTGGCTCAGCTTCCCCGCCTGTACGGCAGGCAGAGAGCGTCATCAGCAGAGACAGTGCGGCGATCAGACAACCGATCCTTTTCATCCGTCTTCTCTCCTTCCTGTCTCAGGTCACAGGGAACAACAGCTTCTGATTATCGCTGCTGTACATCGTTTCCTGCCGGACGATGGAAAAGCCCACAGAGGAGCCCCCCGTCCAGCTTTCATGCCGGGCCAGCTTTGCCGCAGCCTCCACTGCCAGATACCCGGCAGAGAACACGTTGACCGCCGCAATGGCCGTCACACGGCCCTTTTCCAGCGCGGCGGCGATGCCGGCGGTGGAGCCGCAGCCATAGAGCAGTGGGAAAGCTTCCTCTCCCCGTGACAGCTCCGCCATTTCCGTCAGCGCAGCTGCTTCAAAGGCGATCACGGCCTTCGGGCGCTCGATCCGCAAAATATTGGCGAAGGCTGTACTGTCAGAGGTCCACCGGTAAATGCGCACCTGCCGGCCCTTTTCTTCCAAAAGTGCCTTAGCCGCTTCCATACGCTCCCGCACGCCGTTGTCCCCGGGCAGGCTGTCCAGCAGCAGCACCGTGCCGCCGAAGGGCACCCCGTTCAGCGCCGCTTTCCCAAGCGCCTCGCCAAGGGCCTGATGGTCCATACTGATAGAGGCATCGGCTCCCCACGCAGTCATATCGCTCTCCACCGTCACAAGGGTCGTCTTTCCTTCGGCGGCGGATACTGCCTCGCCCAGCGCCTCCCGGTCCGCCGGTATCAGCAGAATGGCCGGAGCCGCTCCCGACACCTCATGTTCCAGCAACTGCACCTGTTCAACGGCACTGTTGTCCTCCGCCGGGGTCAGGAAGCGCAGCTCCACGTTCAGATCCTTGGCCGCCTGCTCCATGCCCTTTCGCATGGCGGAAACATTGCCGTCTCCATCCCGCAGAATAACGGACATTTCCAACAGGGCTGGCTGGTAATGCTTAGCACCGGGAGCGAAGGCCAGCAGCCAGAACAGCACGCTCAATCCAATCAGGGGAAGCACCAGCTGCAATAATACTTTCCGGCTCATCGCTCCCCCTCCTTCCGGTACTTCCGGGCATCCTCTTCCTCCAATACAGGCAGGCAGATCCGCACCACCGTCCCGTTATCCGGCTCGCTGCGAATGGTCAGGCCATAAGCGCTGCCAAAGGTCAGCTGGATCCGCTGGTGAACATTGCGGAAGCCGATACCGGAGCCCTTTGCCTTCGGGACACTCACATCCCTTGTGGGCTTCAAAAGCTGCTCCACGATCTCCTCCGACATACCCGGCCCGTTGTCCTCCACCTCGATGACCACCGTTTCTTCCTCGCGGAAGGCCCGGATGTGGATCTCGCCGTCACCGTCGGCATACTCCATGCCGTGATAGATGGCGTTTTCCAGAATCGGCTGGATGATGAGCTTGATGGTATACAGCTTCTCCACCCCCGGCTCCACGGAAATGTCGGCAGAGAACTTATTCTTATAACGCATTTTCTGGATGGTCAGATAATTCCGGGCGTGTTCGATCTCGTCCCCGATGGGAATGATGTTGCTGCCCTTGCTGAGAGAGATCCGGAAAAACCGGGCCAGCGCCGTCAGCATGACCACAGCCTCCTGTGTCCGGCCGTTCTCCGTCATCCACACCACGCTGTCCAGCGTATTGTACAGGAAATGGGGATTGATCTGGGATTGCAGCACGTCCAGCTCGCTGCGGCGCTTTTCCTCCTCCTGACGGAGAACATCCTCCATCAGGTGCCGCATGGTGGAGATCATGGATTGCACGGAATGGCTCAGATGCTCCACCTCGTAGGGACCGTCCACATTGAAGTCAACGGATTCCACGCCCTTTTCCAACTCTCTCACCGCATGATCCAGCTTTTTCATAGGTGCTGTGATCCATTCCGAAAGCCGCAGGTTCACGAATACCAGCAAAAAAGATGGAGAAGGACACTATAAACAGGGCAAACAGCAAAAGCTGACTGTAATTGTCCCGCAGCGTCTCCGCCGGCACCACGCCCACCAGCTTCCAGCCGGTGTAGCCCACTGTTTTCACCGTTACCTGCCGGCGCTGGGACTGAAAGATCTCCGTATGCGTCCCGTCGGAATACCCGGCGGCCGTCAGGTTGTTTTCCTCCTGCAAGCCCGCATAGAGAAGCTGCTGACGGGGGTGGTAGATGATCTCTCCGTTTCCGTCGATCAGGTAGAGATAACCCTGCCCGTCGAAAAAGGATACATCCTTGCAGATCTGCTCAATGCCGCTGAAGTTCATATCCACCAGCAGCACGCCGCTTTGGATCACGCCGCCCCGGGTCAACTCCACATGGCGGCTGAGGGACACCACCCAATGATACCGCGCGTCGGGGTCCTCAAACAGGTGCTGCACATGAGGCGTGGAAAAATGCAGGTTTTCAATGCGCTCCATGGCGGCGGTGAACCACCCCTCACGGCTGGGCGTCACACTGTTTTTCAATTCTGTCAGGGGCGTGGCGGAGATCAGCTCTCCGTTCTCGTCAAACACCGCCAGAGACACCAGCACATCCCGGTCCTTGGCGTACAGCAGCTTCAAAGCGTCGCGCAGCTCCTGCGCCGTGTCACTCTGCTCCAGATCCGCACTCTTGATGACCCGGTAGTACACCGTGTCGGATACCCGCATCATGTTCCGCAGATAGCTGTCCAGATTCCAGTTCACCTGTGCCAGCACACGCTGGCTGCTCTCCGCCGCCATCTCGTTGGCGGAGGAGGAAAAAAGCGCAGCAGCAGCGCCATCCCCAGAAACAGCATTCCAATCACGGCCACCGCCGTAAAGGCGATGGACAGGATCAACTGAATACTGGCATGGTGATACCGCGCTTTCCACCTTGCTTTAAAGCCGGAAGGTTTCTTATCCACAGGTGGCTCCTCTCTCCGTCCGTCACTTACCCTCGCTGCGGTACTTCGTCGGTGTCACGCCGAAATGCCGCTTGAACACATAGCTGAAATAGTTGGGGTCCTCATAGCCGCACCGCTGGGCAATGAGATACGTTTTCTCCTCTGTGCCGCGGATCGCTTCCGCAGCCGCCTCCATCCGCACCGTGGTAACATAGGCTGTGAAGCTGGTCCCCGTTTCCCGCTTGAACAGCGTGGAAAAATAGGTGGAGCTCAAATGCAGATACGCGCACAGCTTTTCCACCGACAGGTCGCTCTCCGCGTAATGCTGCCGGATATACTCCTTGGCCGCTTCCACCGTCTGTCCCGCCGAATCCGTCTGACGGCGGCGGATCAGCGTGCGGAGCCGCAGATAGCGCTCCGCACACCAGCCCTCCAGTTCCTCCAGACTGGGCAGCGCGGAGTCCTGAATGGGTAAGGAAAAGCCCGTGCCGAAAACCTCCTCCACGCCCACGCCGGAGCGCCGGGTCATTTTCATCAGGTGCGTCACCAGTTCCATAAGGAACAGGTTGTACTGTCCGGCGGAGGGGTTCGCCTCCCGGATCTTGCCCGCCAGAGCCGCCGCCGCGTCCCGGACCTCCTGTTCGCTGCCCAGTCTCACCGCCGCAGTCAGGGTCCGCTCGTCCGCTTCTTCAAAGGTGAGCACCTGACCGCCGTCCGGCTCCAGGTCTCCGATGTAGATGACCTGTCCCCGGCCCACCATGGAACGGTATTCCAGCGCCGTTCTCGCTTCAGCTGCGGACCGCGCCATCCCGGAAAGCTCTTTGCAGGGGGCGCCCACGCCCACCGTCAGCGTCAGGCCCAGATAGGATGCCGCCAATGTACAGACCCGGTCCAGCACGCGGATCAGGTCATAGATGGTAAACGATTCTGTCAGGCTGACGATCACCGCTACCCAGTCGTTATACAGGGTGAGGCGGCACCGATCCGCCGTCAGGGATTCCTCCAGCAGCTTTTGGACGGACAATGTGGACAGGGCGTCTCTCCGGTCGCTGCCGATGTAGGCCAGTCCCACCGCCCATTCCTCGCCTTGCAGGTCGATGTCCAGATGCGCCGCCCGTTCCCGCTCCGTTCCCGGCTCGATGTGCCCGTCCAGCAGATTGGCGTAGAACAACTCCCGCAAAACAGGCAGGTTTTCCGTATAGCGGCTGCGGAGAAGCTCCACGTTCCGCCGCTCCGCCCGCTCCCGGTCCAGCTGGTCCTTCAGCCGCCGCAGCACGGCGGACAGTTCATCGGCGTTGATGGGCTTCAAAATGTACTCCACCACGTTCATCTGGATGGCCTGCTTGGCGTACTCAAAGGCGTCAAAGCCGGAAAAGACCACGAACCGGGCCGCCGGGAGCCGGTCTGTCAAAATGCGGCACAGCTCCAGCCCATCCATAAACGGCATCTTGATGTCCGTCAGGATCACGTCAGGCCGCAAACTCTCCGCCAGTTCCAAAGCGTCCTGACCGTTGGCGGCCTCCCCCACCAGAGAGAATCCCAGCCCCAGCCAGTCCATTTTCCGGCTGATACCCTCGCGGATATCCTCCTCGTCATCTACCAACAGCACCCGGTACAGTTCCATGGCTCCGACCTTCTTTCTTGTCTACGGCACCTCCGCCGCCCGGTCCTCCGGCTTTGCCGGATGGAAAAGCAGCGATCCGATAGCAGCCTCTTTTGCGGCTATTATACCACGAAGTGAAGCGAAGCGAAACGGTATGTCCATGTTTTTCGAGTTCAAGGGGAAGTCCGAACGCGAATTGGCTGGATTGCAGGAAGAACGGCGGTTTTTGCCGCCGTTTCGCCGCAAAAAGTTCCAGATAAAGCAAAGATGGCTCGCAAAGGCGGGCCATCTTTGTCGCAGATCATTTTTTCACAAGGTATTTCCGCATATCCAGTGCGCAGGCAAACAGGATGATAGCGCCCTTGATGAGGTATTGCAGATCCTGCGGCACACCCACCATGGTCAGACCCACGAAGATCAGCCGCAGCATGACAACGCCGATAACGATACCTCTGATCTTGCCGATGCCGCCGACGAACGAGACGCCGCCGATGACGCAGGCCGCGATGGCGTCCAGCTCATAGTTCAAGCCGGTGTTTGCCGTATTCGCGCCGATGCGCGCGCCCTCGATGAAGCCGGTAAAACCATACATAGCGCCGGCCAAGGCGAAAACGCCCACCGTCACGCCGAACACATTGACGCCGGAAACTCTGGCAGCTTCCTCATTGGAGCCCAGAGCAAACATGTTCTTGCCAAAGGTGGTCTTGTTCCAGACGAACCACATGACCGCCGTCAGCACGATGGCGAACAGCACATAGTTGGGAATGGGCGTACCGCCGATGCTGAACAGGCTGCCCTTGACAAAGCCGGTGTAGGACGGGTCCAGATTGGAAATGGCCATACCCTTGTTATTGCCCTGCTGGACATACAAAAGCAGTACGGTGTAGAGGATCAGCTGTGTGCCCAGAGTCACGATGAAAGGATGCAGCTTGAATTTTGCCACGAAGAAGCCGTTGAAGCAGCCGATCGCCGCGCCGATGAGCATGGCAAGCACAATGACCACGGGAATAGGCAGAGTACCGATCTGCGGCCACATCTTGTTGGCCATGTTAGCGGCGTTCTGCAGCAGAGATGCAGAGATACAGGCGGTGATGCCCACGGCACGGCCTGCGGACAGGTCGGTACCGGTCAGCACGATACAGCCGCCGATGCCCAATGCGGCAGGCAGATAGGCCGCCGTCTGGGAGAGGATGTTGATGAGTGATGCGGGTTTGATGAAGTTGGGGTTCTTGATGGCGATGTAAACGACCGCAATGGCCATGATGATGAGCAATGCGTTATTTAAAAGGATGTCTCCCACCCGCTGGGCCGTCCACGGCTGCCGGACACGGGCTTCCTTTTCCTGTACGTTCGTTTCTTGATTCACAGTGCGCTCCTCCTTACACATATTTGGCCGCCAGCGTGAGGATCTCCTCCTGGCTGGTGTTCCGGGCATCCACCTCGCCGGCCAGAACACCGCCGGACATGACCAGAATACGGTCACAAATGCCCAACAGCTCCGGCATTTCGGAGGACACCATGATGACACCCTTCCCCTCCTTGGCAAGGTCGAGGATCAGCTGGTAGATCTCGTATTTCGCGCCCACGTCGATACCGCGGGTCGGCTCGTCCAGCAGCAGGACCTCAGGCTTGGTCAGCAGCCAGCGGCCGATGATGACCTTCTGCTGGTTGCCGCCGGAGAGAGAACGGATCTGGGTGCGCTGGCTGGGGGTCTTGATGTGCATGGCCTGGATGGCCCAGTCGGCATCTTCTTTCATTTTCTTTTCGCTGAGGCAGAAACCGCCTGCCAGATAGCTTTTCAGGTTAGAAATGACGGTGTTTTCCTTGATGTCACGGATCCCGAAGATACCCGTGGCCCGGCGCTCCTCCGTCAGCAGGGCGAAGCCGTTTTTAATGGCTTCCCGGGGGGTCTTGTTCTTGATCTCCTTACCGTGGAGGCGGATGGTGCCGCTCTCCTTGGTCATGGCGCCGAACAGGTTCTCCAGCACCTCGGTGCGGCCGGAGCCGTCCAGGCCGGCGATACCCAGCACCTCACCCTTGCGCAGCTGGAAGCTGGCGTCCTTCAGGCGGGTGTATTTGCCCGCCAGATGCTCCACTTCCAGGATCACCTCGCCGGGCTTATTGTCCTTGGGCGGGAAGCGGTTTGTCAGCTCACGGCCCACCATCAGCTTGATGATTTCCTCCATGGTCAGGTCCTTGGCGTGGCGCGTTGCCACCCACTGACCGTCACGCATGACGGTGACGTCGTCGCTGATGCGGAGGATCTCCTCCATCTTGTGGGAAATATAAATGATGCCGCAGCCGCGCTCCCGCAGCATATTGATGATGCGGAACAGGTGCTCCACTTCCTCCTCAGTAAGCGAGGAGGTGGGCTCGTCGAACACGATGATCTTCGCGTTGTAGCTGACCGCCTTGGCGATCTCCACCATCTGCCGCTGGGAAACGGGCAGGGTGGACATGATCGCTCTGGGGTCCACATGTACATCCAGCTCCTCAAAGATCTCCCGGGTGCGCTTGCGCATGACAGACTCGCTGACCATGAGGCCCGCCACCTTGGGGTAACGGCCCAGCCAGAGGTTGTCCTTCACGGTGCGGGTCAGGGCCTGGTTCAGCTCCTGATGCACCATGGCGACGCCGTTTTCCAGCGCCTCTTTTGAACTTTTGAAATCAACTTCCTTACCGTCCAGAACGATGGTACCTGCATTCTTGGCATAAATGCCGAACAGGCACTTCATCAGGGTGGACTTGCCGGCGCCATTCTCCCCCATCAGGGCGTGCACGGTGCCGGGCCGGACGGTAAGGGAAACGCCATCCAGCGCCTTGACACCAGGGAATTCCTTTGTGATATTCCGCATTTCCAGCAATGCCGGCTGCTCCATATTGCGTTTACCTCCTATCTGCGTGATTCCCGCGGCAGACCCCTTGCGGCACGTTCCGTCCGTCTCGGGGTTCGTTCCACTGCGGGTTGAAAAGCGGCCCGAACCGGAACCGCTTGAATTGTAAAGCGGGGCTGTCGAATCGACAGCCCCGCTTATCCTCTACTGTTTAATGGGGCGAGAGAAGCGATGGTCTGGCTTATTCGCCGGTGTAGGTGGCGTAAGGCACACGGATCTTGGCAACGCCCTCGTCCACGTTGAAGGAAGAGGTGTTGTCCATCAGCTCGCCGCCGCCCTGAACGCTGCTAACCAGGTTCAGAATGGTGGAAGCCATGCCCTCGGCATCCTGCTTGATGGTGCCGGTCATCTTGCCCTCGTTGATGAGCTGCTTGGCAGAATCGGTAGCGTCAACGCCGAACACGGGGATGGTCTTGCCGTCGCCAGTGTTATAGCCAACGCCCTGCAGAGCGGAGACAGCGCCCTCGGCCATGCCGTCGTTGTTGCAGATGACCAGCTCGACCATGTTGCCGTTAGCCTCGGAATACTCGGGGAGGATGGTGGCCATGTAGTCATTAGCAGCCTGAGCGGACCACTTGCCGCCCTGGTCGACCAGATACTTATCGGTAGCGGAAGCGTTGTAGTAAGCCAGCTCGGGCTTGCCAGCGGCAGTCAGGACAGCGTTAGCGTCCTCCACGCCGAACTGAGTGCGGGCCTCAGCCTCAGGGTTGCCCTCCTGGCCCTTGAACATGACATAGGAGATCTTGCCGTCGCCGTTCAGGTCCACCTCGTCGTAGTTCTCCAGCAGATACTCGCCGACCATCTGGCCCTGCATGTGACCGGCCTCGGGAGCGTTGGTGCCGACGAAGGCGCACTTCTCATAGCTGTTCACAACATCGTCAGAAACCTCGCGGTTGAAGAAGATGATGGGGATACCGGCGGTCTTAGCGGCCTCAACAGCGTTCTGAGCGGCATCGGGAGAGGAAGTCTCAACGATGTTGACGATCAGCAGGTTGGCGCCGTTGGAGATGGCGGTGTTGATCTGGTCGGTCTGCTGGGCCTGGTTGCTGCCACCGTCATAGTTGGTGTAGTTCACGCCCATAGCCTTGAGCTGCTCATCCATAGAGCTGCGGACGCTGGAGATGTACACGTCAGAGTAGTCATAGTAGAACACACCCACGTTCAGCGCGGCGGTCTCCGTGTTCTCAGTGCCAGAGGTAGAGGGCTGCTCCGTGGTCTTGCTGCCGCAGCCGGCCAGCAGGCCCAGCATCATGACAGCAGACAGGAGAATTGCAAGTGTCTTTTTCATCTTAGTTCCTCCTCAAGATCATTGATCATCCGTTCAAGGCGGCCAGGCCGCCTCGCCGTTATGATGCTATTGTATCGGCTCCCCCTGAAAAAGCGATAGAAAAAACTTCGCTGATATAGGAAAAAACTCATGGACTTCTTGGTATTTTCATGGAATTTTCGGCGTAATCGATTGCGGCAATTGTAAAAAAATCCCAATCAACATGTTTCGACACGGGCGTTTCCAAGCCCGCGGGCCTATACCCCACTCCCGCAAATGAAGAAACAGCCGCCTTCATTGAGAAAACGGCTGCTTAACATATTGAAAAGCTCTTTCTGCCCGCTGCGGAAAGCTCACTGCTCTATTGACAGGCTCTCAGGTATTGTCCCGGCTGATAGGTTCCCGGACCAGCAGCCGCAGCAGCGCCTTGCCGTTGAAGGGAACCAGTGGATAGAGATACCCTTTCCCAACTAAAGGCTTTGTGGTGCACAGCAGGACGAAGATCCCCACCACGCCCAGACAAAACCCCCAGACATCAAAGGCCGCCGTCACCAACAGCAGCGCCACCCGCAGCAGTTTGAAGGCGTAGCCCAGCTCGTAGCTGGGCTGGGCGAACCCCGCCACGGACACGAAGGCCATATACACCAGCACCTCCGGCCCCAGCCATCCGGCCTGCACGGCAAAATCCCCCAGAACCAAGGCTCCCAGCATGGAAAAGGAATTGGAAAGACTGTCCGGTGTGTTCAGGGACGCCAGCTTTAATACGTCGATGAGAAATTCCACCACCAGAAGTTGACTCAGCAGGCTCAAAGACACCGGCTCCGGGGAAGACAGGAAGTTCAGCCACCCCGGCAAACGGTTCGGTTCGCTGACCATGAGATACCACGCCGGGGTAATAAATAAAGAAAGGAGAAATACCGTTACCCGCAGGACCCGGAGATAGGTGCCAACCAGCGGCGGGAAGTAATAGTCGTTGGATTCCTGTGTGAAATCGAAAAAGCCGGTGGGCAGGATCATCACAGAGGGGGAATTGTCCACCATGAGGACGATGCTGCCCTCCATGATGCTGGCCGCCGCCGCGTCGGGCCGTTCTGTATAGCGCACTTTCGGAAACGGATTATACCACTGCTTAGGCCGAATAGCCTCCGCCAGACTCTCCTGCGCCATGGTGAGGGATCGGACGTCCAGTCCCAGCAGCTTGCCCCGGAGCTTCCGCAGCAGGTCCTGATCCACCTTGTCATCCAGATAGCAGAGGACCGCGTCATTATGGGTGCGGGAACCAACCTTGTGCCCCTCCATAGTGAGGTGCGGGTCCCGGATGCGGCGGCGCAGCAGCGCCATATTGGGCACCACTGCCTCTACAAAGCCGTCGTGGCTGCCCCGGAGCACCTTGCCGTCCGGCGGCTCGTGTACGCTCCGGCTGGGGTAGCCCTTGGCGTCCATCAGCGCCACCCCCGCCAGTCCCTCCACCGCCAGCAGGGATTTTCCCAAAAATACGGAGGTCACGGCGTCGGATATGTCAAAGGTGACGTTGGATTCTGAAAAGGTAATATACCGATCCAGAAAGTCCTGCATTTCGGTGAGGCCCACCACGTTTTCCGGCTTCAGTGTCAGCCAGAAAGCCCCCATCCGCTCAAGGATGCTGTCGCTGCCAAAGCCGTCCACCACCCACAGCCGGGCCCGCCGTCCGCCGATCAGGTAATCCCGGCTCACCATGTCGCAGCTGCGGCCCACGCCTAAAAGGCCGTCCAGCACCCGGACGTTTTCCCGGTAATCATTCGAGATTTTTTCCATGCGATCCCTCCGTTTCTGGAGGTAGTATGTGCCGGGAATCAAATTTTTATGGCAAAAAAGGAACAGACCCGCAAAGGTCTGTTCTCTTTTACATTTTATAATGTTATGCTTTCTTCGGACGGACGGCCCGGAAAATCAGGCCAATAACCAGCCCCAGGATCGCGGGGCAGATCCAGCCCAGGCCGATGGTGGCAAAGGGCAGCGCCTTGCCCACAGTGTCGACCAAGCCATTCACATGGAGCACCGCACGGAGATGATCCGGCAGCGTCCGCAGCAGATCGTAGAAAGCCGCCACCAGAGTCAGGCCGGTGACCCAGGCGTACACAGCCCGGTCATGGTCAAAGAAGTGGCCCAGCAGCGCCAGCAGGATCAAGGTGATGGCCAGGGGATACAGGAACATCAGCACCGGCACAGCGTAGGTGATGATGGCGGTCAGGCCCACGTTGGCCAGCAGGAAGGAAATGCCCGTGAACACGAACACCCAATTCCGATAGGACAGGCCCTTGGGGAACATCCCCACGAAGGTCTCCGCGCAGCTGGTGATAAGGCCCACCGCCGTTTTCAGGCAGGCCAGCGTCACGGTGGCAGCCAACACCAACAAGCCCGCCTTGCCCAGATAGTGCTGGGCGATCTGTGCCAGCGCCGTGCCGCCGTTGGGAGCGGCTTCCAGCGCGCCCCGGCTCCAGACGCCCATCAGCGTCACCAGCAGATAGATCACGCCCATCAGCAGGCAGCTAAGAATACCGGAGCGGACGGTGGTCATGGCCACGGATTCCGCCTTTTCCACACCCAAACCCTGGATCACCTGCACTACCACGATACCGAAGGCAAGGCTTGCCAGGGCGTCCATGGTGTTATAGCCCTCCAGAAAGCCGGTGAAGAAGGGCTGTGCGGCATAAGCCCCCTGAGGCTCCACCGCGCCGATGCTGGTGGTGGGATGCAGGATCGTCACGAACACCATAATCGCCAGGAACACCAGGAAGCAGGGAGTCAGGACCTTGCCCACATAAGTGAGGATCTTGCCCGGCCGCAGAGAAAGGACCAACGTCACAGCGAAAAACAGCAGAGAGAACAGCAGCAGGTAGAGCCAGCTTTTGTCATCGTGGGGCAGAATCTGCTCCAGACCCACGGTGAAGGAAGTCGTTGCGCACCGGGGAATGGCGAAAAACGGCCCGATGGTCAGATAAAGGGCGCAGGTAAAAGAACGCATAGGGACGGCTCACCTTATGACTGAGGTCAAAAAGGCCGTTGCTGCGGCTGATGCCCAAGGCAGCCACGCCCAGCAGAGGCAGGCCCACGCCGGTGATCAGGAAGCCAAGAACGGCCGCCCACATGTTCCGTCCGGCCACCTGTCCCATATAAACCGGGAAAATCAGGTTTCCTGCGCCGAAGAACATGCCGAACAGCATACTGGCCACATAGATGTATTCTTTAAAACTCAGTTTTTGCTTCATGGATCGATTTCTCCTCCTCGTGTTTCTTCCCTTAGAACACTGTAACCCCTAAAACAGCTCTGCCGGTCAGGAAGTTTCTTTGCCGCCTTCCATCCGACAGCAATCGATTTATTATAGCATCCGAATAACTGAAAGGCAACTGAAAACACATATTTTAATATATTTCAACGGACTGCTTGCGCTTCTTTGATTCATATGCTATTATAAGTTAGATCTATCTAACTTCTGTAAAGGAGTATTCTATGCGTTTTTCCACTTCTGCTTTCGCGCCCGCCTGCACATCCCCCAACCACTGCGAAGCCGATCCTCTGCGCCTCTATCCGGACGCCTCCGGCGGTGAAGCCGCCGTGACCCGGTACCGGGTATTCCCCGGTATGGAGTTGGACTACCGGGATGTTCATGCCCGTGCCTGCCGGGAACTGCGGGATGGTTCCGGGGAACGGCTGGAGATCCATCACTGTCTGGAGGGGCGGGTGGAATACCGGCAAAACGGCCGCTATTTCTATCTGTCTCCGGGAGATCTGGCGGTAGCCCGCACATCTTCCCTGCCTCCTGACAGCCGCTTCCCCACCGGTCATTACCACGGAATCACCGTCACCATTGATCCCGCTGCCGCGCCGGAGTGCCTTTCCTGTATTCTCAGCGATGTGGAAGTGCGGCCGGCCACCCTGATGGAAAAGCTGTGCCCCGGCAGGACGGTTTTCACCGCCCGGTCCTCCCGGCGGGTAAAGCACGTGTTTTCTGAGTTGTACGCCGTCCCGGAGGACATCCGCAAGGGATATTTAAAGGTAAAGCTTCTGGAGCTCCTCCTGTTTCTCAGCACCCTGTCCCCGGAGGACGGGCAGACCCCTCACGGCTGCACCAGCGCACAGGTCACTCTGGCGGAGCAGGTCAAGACCTGCCTGTTGGCGGAACCAGACCGGACCTTGACCCTCAAAACCTTATCCCAGCAGTTCAACGTCTCCCGAGGCGCAGATCAAGAGCAGCTTCGCCAGGGTCTACGGCATGTCTCCGGCAGCCTACGCCCGCTCGCAGCGGATGCACGGCGCGGCAGCGCTACTACGGGAAACCGACCGGACGGTGCTGGACATCGCCTGTCAGTTCGGCTATGACAATGCCAGCAAATTTGCCAGGGCCTTCCGGGATGTGATCGGCGTTTCTCCCCGGGAGTACCGGGCCGGTGCGGAATATGACAGCTGCGCGCCCCGATTGGGCGAAAAACCGGTTTCCCTCTCGGATGCTGACGCGGAAAGGCGGATTTGACCATAATCATACAGGAGCGGAAGTCTGACATGGACTTCCGCGTCTTCTGTTCAGGATTATTTTGCCACATTCACTGTTTTGGAGCCGTACCCGACGTTTTGGAGCGGATACGGCTCCAAGCTTTTGATAAGATACAGTCACAGGGGTCAAGCTTCACTTTTCCTCCCCCAGCAGTTAAGGTTATCTAACCGCAATCATCACCGCACAGGCGGACGCTTCTCACACCGGCGTGCCGCTTGTGCCGTGAGAACCGCCGTTAGCAGTCCGAGCAAGCAAGGAGGTCACGGTATGTCTGAGGAAAATCTGGTGCGGCAATGCGCACCGACTCTGGCCGGGATCAAAACCGGCACCATCTTCCCCGCGCCGTTCACCTCTCTGGCAGAGCTGACGGCGGAGATCCGGGAGTTGAATCGAATTCTGGTCCCAAAGGGCCTGCGGCTGCTGCCTCTGCGCTATCAGGACCACACCGCGCTGCTGTACCTCTACCGTCCCGCTGAGCTGCGGGTGGACCTGAAGGACCAGTTGGCGGAAGCACTGCTGGCAGATGCCGGGTATTCCGGTAAAAGCAGTGAGCAGTGCGTGGCCTATCTGGCCAAGCGCTTCCGCTCCGGGGGCGAATTTCCCCATGAGGTTGGACTATTCCTCAGCTATCCGCCTCAGGATGTGCGGGGTTTCATCGAAAATCACGCCGTCAATTACAAGTGCGCCGGTCTCTGGAAGGTTTACGGTGACGAGGCGCTGGCCCGGCGGCTGTTTGATAAGTTCCGCAAATGCACCGATATCTACTGCGCCCTCTGGCGTGCCGGTTCCGGCATTGACCAGTTGGCCGTCGCAGTCTGATATACCAACGGTCAATGACCGATCCCGCAAGAAAGGAGATTTTTACGATGAAGAAAACCGCAGTGATTTATTGGAGCGGCACCGGCAACACCAAGCAGATGGCGGAGGCCGTTCTGGAGGGCATGAAGAGTGCCGGAGCCGATGCCGCCCTGTTAGAAGCCGCACAGGTGGACGCTTCCACCTTCAGCGGCGTGGATGCCGTGGCCTTCGGATGCCCCGCTATGGGTTCTGAGGTACTGGAGGAAATGGAGTTTGAGCCCATGTTCTCCGCCTGCAAGAGCCATTTAAGCGGCAAGAAGGTAGCTCTGTTCGGTTCCTACGGCTGGGGCGACGGCGAATGGATGCGGTCCTGGGAAAAGGACTGTGATGACGCCGGAATCAACTTGGTCTGTGAGAGCATCATCTGTCAGGAAGCCCCTGACGGCGATACACTGGAAGCCTGCCGCGCCATGGGCAAGCTGCTGGCAGAATAAGCCCCTTCAACACACCTCTATTTTTATATCTTTCCTTATTTCCTAATCTTTCCTGAAACCTTATCTTCCTATCTTTATCTTTCCTATCTTTCCTTTTTTCCCCGCCGGAGATCCGCAGGTCTCCGCTGCACTCCGGACCGGATGGGGCCGGTCCGGAGTGCAAATGCCATTTTGTCTTAATCAAAAACAGGCCGGGACTGCTGACAGCGTCCCGGTCTGTTCCCGCTCTGTTGTCTCATATTTACTATGCCGGTTCAAAGTATAGCTGATATTTGCACAAAACAGTTTTTGCTGACCCAGCCGATTTTCTGCGGTTTTTCCAAAAATAATTTTCCCCGTTGACAGGGGCGTTCAACAGTGCTACGCTATGCCCATCGAAAACGGAACCGGAACACCGGTGACAGAAAGGAGACGCACCAGCATGATCGTAACTCGCTTTGGTATGATGATGTGCATGATGGACATGGGGATGATGACCATGCCCAAGCCTTTGTGCGCCTCCGCGAAAAACCTCTCCTGTGTGTAACAGTTATGCTGTTCAGAAGGGCGGAAAGCGGCGACGCTTTCCGCCCTCTTTATTTTCAGCAGCAACGAAAGAAGGATATTATGATCAAGCTGGAACATATCAGCAAGACCTTTGGAGATACCGGCGATGGAGTCCACGCCGTTAAGGACGTCTCCCTTGAGATCGGAGACGGCGAGATCTTCGGCATTATCGGCTTCTCCGGTGCGGGAAAGTCCACGCTGGTCCGCTGCATCAACCTTTTAGAACGGCCCACCAGCGGCAGCATCACCGTCAACGGTCAGAAGCTGACGTGGATGGAAAAGCAGGCGGACGGCAAGTCCTGTATGCGTACCGTCTCCCCCCAAGAGCTGCGGCAGGCCCGGAAAAAAATCAGCATGATCTTCCAGGGCTTCAACCTGCTGATGCAGCGTACCTGTCTGAAAAATGTCTGCTTCCCCATGGAGCTTTCCGGTGTACCCAAGGCCCAGGCTGAAAAAGGCGCTGGAACTGCTGGATCTGGTGGGTCTGAAGGAAAAAGGCAAGTGCCTATCCCGCCCAGCTCTCCGGCGGCCAGAAGCAGCGGGTGGCCATCGCCCGGGCGCTGGCTACGGACCCGAAGGTGCTTCTCTGCGATGAGGCCACCTCCGCTCTGGACCCCACCACCACCAATTCCATCCTCGCGCTTTTGAAGGAGCTGAACCAAAAACTGGGGGTCACGGTGGTCATCATCACCCACCAGATGAGCGTTATCGAGGAGATCTGCACCCGCGTCGCCATTTTAGACGGCGGCGAGGTGGCCGAGGAAGGCCGGGTGGAGGACATCTTCGCCCATCCTGCCACCGACGCGGCCCGCCGTCTGGTGTATCCCGGCGGCGTCAGCGCTAAGCAGTACCCCGCAGGCACCCGGGCCGTCCGGGTCTCCTTCAACGGCGGCACGGTCTACGATCCCCTCATCGCCTCCCTTGCTATTGACTGCGGCGTGAAGGTCACGATTTTAGGTGCCGACACACGCACCATCGACGGCAAGGCCTTCGGCACCATGCTCCTGCTTTTGCCGGACGATCCAAACGAGGCCGCCAAGGCCCTGAGCTATATCCGTTCCCAACCCAATATCACCGCAGAGGAGGTGGAGTATCATGCTTGAGGTCATTTCTGAATTCTGGTCGGAATACGGCGGCATCCTGCTCACCGGCACCCGGGATACGCTGGTGATGGTGCTGATCTCCACCCTGTTCGCTTATCTGCTGGGATTGCCTCTGGGCGTGGCCCTCACCGTCACCCAGCCCCACGGCATCCGCCCCAGCAAAACCGTGAATCAGATCTTAGGTTGGATCGTCAACATTGGCCGCTCCGTGCCCTTTATCATCCTGATGGTGGCCATCATGCCCTTCACCAAGCTGGTGGTGGGTACCAAGATCGGCGTCAAGGGTGCCATCGTGCCCCTGGTGGTCTCCGCCGCCCCCTTCATCGCCCGCATGGTGGAAACCTCTCTGGCAGAGGTAGACGCCGGCGTGGTGGAGGCCGCTCAGTCCATGGGCGCGTCCACCTGCCAGATCATCCGGAAGGTCTACCTGCCGGAGGCCAAGCCTTCTCTTGTATTAGGCGGCGCCATTTCCATCGTGACCATTTTGGGCTACACCGCCATTGCTGGTACCGTAGGCGCCGGCGGTCTGGGCGATATCGCCGTGCGGTACGGTCACCAGCGGTTCATCACCTCGGTGATGTGGGTAACGGTGGTCATCCTGATCATCATGGTGCAGATTGTCCAGTCCCTGTTCGGCTGGCTGTCCAAGAAGATCGACAAGCGGCTTGACACCGGCGCAGGCAAGCTCACCGCCTTCGACCTGCTCTCCCGTCTGGCCCACACCAAGTAAGTCCCCCGCATTTCATTTGTTGTTTTCATCGCCTGTCCCCCTATGTGCACAAGGGTATTCCGGCAAGCGCTTGAAATATAAAATTCATCAATTCTGATATTCATTGGAGGAAAAGAACATGAAAAACAAGATTTTTGCCTCTCTGCTGGCCCTGACGCTGGCCCTGTCCCTCACCGCCTGCGGCAGCAAGTCCGATGACTCTGCCAAGGCCGACACCACCGATGACGCGCAGACCGAGCAGCCTGCGGAACCTCAGGAGGCCGTCACTCTGAACGTAGCTGCCTCTCCCACCCCCCCACGCCGAGATCCTGAAGCAGTGCGTACCCATTCTGGCCGAGCAGGGCATCGACCTGCAGATCCACGAGTACAGCGACTATGTGGTGCCCAATACCGCTGTGGAGGACGGCGATGAGGACGCCAACTACTTCCAGCACGTCCCTTATCTGGATGACTTCAACACCACCCGCGGCACTCATCTGGTGAGCGTCACCGGCGTCCACATCGAGCCCATGGGCATCTACGCCGGCAAGTCCGACTCTCTGGACAACCTGCCTGACGGCGCATCCGTGGCCGTCCCCAATGATGCCACCAACGAAGGACGTGCCCTCCTGCTGCTGGAAGCTCAGGGTCTCATCAAGCTGGCTGACGACTCCAACCTCTCCTCTACCCCCAAGGACATCGTGGAGAATCCCAAGAACCTGACCTTCACCGAGGTGGAAGCCGCTACCATCCCCAGCATCGCCAGCGAGGTGGATCTCGCCGTTATCAACTCCAACTATGCGCTGGGTGCTGGCCTGAACCCCGTTGAGGACGCTCTGGCTCTGGAATCCTCCGACTCTCCCTATGTGAACGTGCTGGTCTGCAAGGAGGGCAATGAGAACAACGCCGCCATCCAGGCTCTGGCCGAGGCCCTGCACTCCGACGCCGTGAAGAACTACATCGCCGAAAACTTTGACGGTGCCGTCATCGCCGTTGACTAAATCTTCCAGCCTATATCATGAGGACCTCCGGCTCTGCCGGGGGTCCTCAGCGTATTACGCATTTTTCGCTGCCTTGCTCCGGCAAAAAGCGCAGAGTCCTCCTTCAGAAAAAGGGGTATTTGCGAGGGAAATCTTTGCTGGTTTCCTTCCGATTTTCAACACGAACCGCCGTATGTGGGCTACGAGGCTCGAACTCGCTTCCCGGCATCTCGCGAATTGCGTTCCGCAATTCGCAGGAACCCTACCTCACCTCTGATTAAAATGCGCTTCGCGCGTGGGTGTCGGTATCGAGTTCTTTTCGTCTAATAAAAAAATCAGGGCATCCAAATCGGATGTCCTGATTTACTCTGGAGCGGGCTACGAGGCTCGAACTCGCTTCCCGGCATCCCGCGAATTGCGTTCCGCAATTCGCAGGAACCCCTGCCTCACCTCTGATTAAAATGCGCTTCGCGCATGGGTGTCGGTATCGAGTTCTTTTCGTCTAATAAAAAATCAGGGCATCCAAATCGGATGTCCTGATTTACTCTGTCATGTGTTGGCAGAAAAGATACTGGATTTTTCGTTGCCCGCAAGGAAAGGAATGTTTGCAAAGGAAGCCATAGCCAGATTTTCCTTGCTTTTCAATTCCTCCGCAGGATAAGCTTGCACAGCAAACATGCACCAAAAAGGATGCGTAATCATTTACATTATAGAGTAATTTTATGGTGAATAGAGATTTAACACCTTTGCCTGCTCTATTAGCCATCTGCGCACCCGTTCAACGTATGTGGACCACTTGTCGCTCTCTGCGGCCTGCTCAATGATTTTAAGCAGAACAATTTTTCGATCCTGATTCATCCGCTCCACAATTTGATTCAACCAATCGTGACTATCCACAACTCCTGTAACCTGCTTCGCGCAATCAGTCGCTTCATCCGCTCCATCCACATCCAAAAGCAGATCATAAATGAATTTTTCCGGGCAGTTCCCTCAGGCAGAGAAAACTGTGTAATCAGCGAAAGCGCGGCATCAATCTTATCGTCATGGTTCGTCTCTGTTCCGGACAGCAGCCTGCGCAGCTGCCTTTTCTTGTCCTCATCTGTCCGATAAACATCGCCATCTAAAACGATCAGCCGATGCTCAAGAGAATTCCCCTCAATCATCATCCCCGCTGCTAATGTAAATGCGTTTTGAGCCGAACCGATGTTTCGAATATTGACATATCTGGATATTCGTAATCCGTCGGAAAGCTGTGAGACAATGGCTTCCGCGAGGTCGTCCTCAACATAGACAGTGAGCGGCTGCGTACTTTCCCGGTTCATATCAAAAATGATATCCGGTGTTATCCGGTCGTATACCAGCGTTTTTTCTCTTGTGTGGTACAGATACCGTATATCAACAAATTCTGTCAGCTTCCCAATTTCAAGCGAGTGGGTTGTAAAAATAATTTGCAGATTCTTCCTCTGTGCCAAATCGGACAGCTGTTTTATCAGTTGTTTCTGTGCGTTGCTGTGAAGCAGCAGGTCTATTTCGTCAATCAGGATCAGGGAATATGGAGCCGCATGGTATACCACCGTCAAAATCTTGATCAGCCTTTGCTCTCCGGCACCCATGCTCAAGGCTGAGTAGTTGATATCCGATAAGGTGCGGACTCCAAAGAAATGCTTGTTTTTCACTGCATGATCTGTTAAGGATTGGTAGTCCTTGCATAATATTTGTGCCGCAGTGTGTACGATCCGTTCCGCCAGCCGATCCTCTGAGACACTTGTGTGATAGTCGATATAGGAAGTCTGACGCTCTTTTTCGATTTCAGGCAGTCCGGAATCAATCCCGAGATAAAAAACATCCCGCTTGGGCCGACTGGTATATCTGGGGGACCACCGATCCGTGCTTTTTCGATACTTGCGCTGATTCTCCGTCTGTGTGTTTTCGTCAAAATAGGTCAATACCATCTGACTGCCTTGCCAGGAAGCATCCGGTGTCGGGGTAAAAAAGAATTTCCATTTATGATCCTCGCCTTTTTCATCCGGGGAGAACATACAGGCCAGTGCATGCAAAACGGTGGATTTTCCAACTCCATTAACACCCATGATGGCCGTCAGATTTTTTCTCAAACAGAATATCCAGCTTTTTTTAATCCCTTCAGTTTTTCGATCTGAAGGCGTCTGATTTTATTACGCGGCTTTATAATTCTGTCTGTCGAAATTCTCTGTTCTGTCAAGGCATCGCCTCTTTTGTCAGAAACATCTTCTTCCAGAGGTACTCTGTATGCAGGCCAGTCTTCAAAGTGCGGCGTTTCTGTATTATGCTCCAAATAATTTCGGAGACTCGCGGCGATCGCCCGCACAATGTAGATATCCGGCGCCGACTGAAGCATTCGATATGCTTTAAACCGGTTTTTGCAATTGTTAAAAGGGTAATTTGGATAGCCTTTTAAATATGCGTATTCATTGTGCGTTATTCGCCGCATTCCGATCTCGTCCACAAGATAACACTCATAAGGACGAACGGATACCTGTTCGCCGCCGACCACTTCTCCCTTAAAATTTCTGTTATAGAAGGGAAACAGGCGTTCAAGAGAATGCGTCCCAAATCGTCTTGGAACATTGCGATACCATGGTTCCACATCTTCCGGTGCTTCCCGAAATGGTATACGATATGGAGACTCATATATTGGCTTCGGAAAACAGAAGCGCTCCGGGCCAATATCATTGCGAATTCCAACAAAATAGGCTTGCCTTCCATTCACTGGAAAACCGGAATACTCGCTCTCCCTGCATACTCGGTATGTTATAACATATCTGCGCCGTGCGGCAGCGCTGAGGAATGAGACGGATTTACCCTGAACCAACACAGCCGGAATTTGTATTAAAAACGCTTTTGGCTGATTGCACAAAATGAATTCGGAGAACAAATGCAGATAAGAATCCACATCGTCCTTTTTCTGATTCACGCGCAGCCTTGCAGGGCTCTCCGCAGGTATATCGGCCATCAGAATATCTGTGCCCGGAAGCGATGAAAGATTTTCAAGTGATATCGGCTCTGTGAAAATAGGGATATTCGGAACGATTCCGCGAAGTATCTCCTGTTTCACGGGATCACTTTCTGCGGCAGTTACAACAGAAAAACCACAATCGCGAAACGCAAGCGAGCGTCCGCCAAAGCCGGCGTTGAAATCCACTACAGTAAATTCTGGAACTTGCATTCTGTAGACACCCCCCTCTGCTGTGGCCCAAATTATATCAAATCTGCGTGCTCAATGCAATCATTTGTCGAATCTACGAATTGGAAAGCATGGTTTATTCCATTCGGCACTATTAGCAACAACACTATGTAAATTTTCGTTCGCTCTTTTTTTGTATGTTATCCTCCACCTCGAAGGAGGGAATCCTATGAAGTATTCAAACGAAGAAAAAGCTATCCATTGTCGCACGCTATCAGCAAGGCGAAAGAATCACCGCTCTTTCCAATGAACTTGCTATCTCTCGTAGCACCCTGTACCGTTGGCTCAAATCGTTTCCTTCGGACAGCATTGGAAAGCCGTTGAAGTTTTCCTATCAAGAATACGCATCACTCCAACGCAAAGTTGAAAAATTGCAGAATATCATCACAATTCTGAAGTCTGCCGATTGTTTGGTATCTGCCCCATTGAAAGAGCGGCTGCATGCTTTAGAGCCGTTCTATGGAAAATATGAAGTCCATACGATCTGTGAAGCATTGGATATTGACCGAGGTACATTTTATAACCACATACTGCGCAGCAAGCGCGGCAACGCCTGGTTTGATAAACGCCGTCAAGAATACTGCCAGATCATCCGTGATGTGTTTGACGAATATAGGCAGGTGTTGGGTGCAGAGAAAATTCGAACGATTCTCATTCAGCGTGGACACCAGGTCAGTGCGGAATATATTTCACAACTCATGCGTGAGATGGGCTTGAGCAGTGTTCGGTCGACAGCAAAAAAGGAATATTTAAAGCTTCGTGAGACGGAACGAAAGAAGAATATATTGCAGCAGCAATTTACTGCTGATCAGCCAAATCAGCGGTGGGTCAGCGATGTCACCTGTTTTAAACTTAGGGATCACTATTTTTATATTTGTGTAATTATTGAACTTTTCTCGCGCAAAGTGATCGCACATAAAATTTCAAAAAGGAACAGTACTCAACTTATCACCGCAGCATTCAAAATGGCGTATGAGGAACGCCAGCCACCGTCTGGTCTTATTTTTCATAGTGACCGAGGCGCGCAGTATACCTCCCATCGACTCCAGCAGCTCTTACATAAGCACAATGTAGAGCAATCATTTTCACAACCGGGTAAACCGCATGATAACTCAGTCGCAGAATCCTTCTTCGCATCGCTGAAAAAAGAAGAGCTCTACCGAAAGGATCATCCTTCCGATAGAGCATTTCAAGCAAGTGTCGCTTCCTATATTGAGTTTTACAATACCAAACGACCTCATCGCACACTGAAGAATTTAACGCCTTGCCAGACGGAAGAAAACTTCAACAAGAACGCCAAATGAGATAGTGGGGTTCGAATCGCCTGACTTTTATGTTTTCTACTTCAATTTGAAGTGGTTTGAGTCTTTTCGTCTCAGATTTTCCGTGGTGCGTCAATCCCCAAAAACGCTGTTATGCCAAGGCTTTCAGAGTATAAAACAGCCCCACCAAATTCGCAAGTCTCATCGACTTGTTCGAATTGGGTGGGGTCATTCATCTTGGAGCGGGCTACGAGGCTCGAACTCGCTACCTCCACCTTGGCAAGGTGGCGCTCTACCAGATGAGCTAAGCCCGCGGAACAAGAAGTATTATAGCAAGACCTCCCTGTTCTGTCAAGCATTTTTTACATTTTTTTCAATAGTTTTTTCGATGTCTTTCAAAGAGCCTATCACGGCGCCTGTTCTGCTGAAGATGCCTCCGATTCCGTCGGAGCATCCGACTGCGCCGCAGCCGCCTGCTCTGCTTGATACGCCTGAATTTCTTCCTCCGTGGGCTTGAGCAGGAATTCGATGATCCCCACTGGGTCGGTTTCCGGATAGTAATGGACGATCCAGACCGCTTCCTCCCGGGCTCCCCGCTCCTGCCGCACCTGCTGAACCTCCTGCGCCACCTTCTCCCGGCTGTCTGCCTGCCAATAGCCCATGCGGACCACCAGCTCCGTCCGGCCACCGTCCAGCGCCGCTTCCAGCAAATCACCAAGCGCACTGACGCTGGAGGCGCTGACGATGGTCTGCATCTGCTCCGCCGTGCGCCGATATCCGATCTGAAGGTCCGCCTCAAAGCAGCTCCGCTGGGGCTGGCTGATATAGGTGATATACTCCACGGCATAGGCTCCCAGCGGCGTCTCCTGCTGAACCTCCTGTGCCGCCTTTTCCAATTCCTCCAACGCAGTTTGTTCGTCCGGGAAATTATACAGCCGCAGCGACGCGGTTTCTGTGTGCTGGCCGATGAGGATCAGCAGGTCGTTGACCATATCCTGCCGGTTTTCCGCCCGCAGGGTAGCGGCGGCTTCACTTTCCCAGAACTTGCTGCTGTGAGGCTCTGATGTGGTATAGGAGCGCTCCAGAAGAGAGGCGCAGCCTGTCAGCAGGCCCAGCGCCAGTCCCGCCGCCGCCAGTCGATATGCCTTCATTCGCGCCCCTCCTTTTTTAAATCGCTTAATAGCCCAGATCCTGATCGATCAGGACCACTTCCATCTCCATGTTGGCTACGGCCTCCCACAAAACCACCAGGCCCCGGCAGATCCGCTCCGGGCTCTTGCAGTCATAGCAGCGATCTCCATGAACGGCGCAGGGCGTTTTCCGGCCCAGCCGCTGGGCATTCTTCGGCGCAGCAATGTTCCGCGCCCGCCAAAGGGCCTCCTCGTAGGTGGGGGCCAGCTTGTTCCGTCCCACGACAAAGTACACCTTCTTGTGGCCGTACAGCGTAGCGGACACCCGGTTGCCGGTGCCGTCGATGTTGATCAGTTCGCCGGTCTCCGCAATGCCGTTGACAGAGGTGATATACATATCCGCCGTCATAGCCTCTCTGCGGGGGTCCTCCGCCGACTCCGGACGCCAGTGCCAGAACACCCGGTTGTGTCCGCCATTTTGTCGTACAAGGCCCAGCGTCCGCCGTGACGGAGCCGCCGATGCCCACAGATACGCCGTCAATGGAGCGATCCAGATAGTCCGCGGCCTCCTCCGCCGTGGCAAACGCTGACGCGGAACCGCCCCGGCGCTCCTTGGATTTTTTTTTGACCGTTGTAAAATCCGTCATGGAAACTGCCTCCTTATAATTCCTTCTGATACTCGCCGAATCCCTCGCCCAGCACTCATGGGCGTCGCACACGATCAAAAATGCCGCCGGGTCCGCCTCATGGACGATCTCCTTGATCTCCACGATCTCCCGCTGGCGGAAGGCCACCATCAAAACGTGCTTCTCGCGCCGGTGTACGCGCCGGTGGCATTGAGCAGCGTCACGCCCCGGTTCATATCCAGCAGTCCCTGGACCGTCTCCTCCCACCGGTCGGTGATGATGTAGGCCACACGAGAGGTATTCACCCGTACAGGATCATATCCATGACCTTGGACAGCAGATACATCTGAATCAAGCCATAAAGTGCCGCGTTGACGGTGCCGAACACCACTGCAGAATTTCAGCTTCAGCAGCTTGCCGATGATATCCGTGCCGCCCGTCGTGGCCCCCTGGGAGAATACCAATCCCAGCCCTACCCCCATCCCGGCGCCGCCGTACAGGGTCGCCAGGATCGGGTCCATCGGGGGGAAGGTATGCATCCATGCAATCACGTCAATGGCCAAGGAACTGACTGCCATGGCGTACAGGCTGCTCACCAGCAGGCGGCCTCCCAGCAGCCGCCAGCCCGCCAGAAACAGCGGCACATTGACAAGGATGGACAGCACTCCCACCGGCAGGACCGGCACCAGGGCGTTCACGATCTGGGCTAGACCCGTCACGCCGCCCATGGCGATCTGGTTGGGGGCTACGAACCAGTCAAATGCCAGGGCGTAGATCACTGCCCCCAGCGTGATGATACCGCAGCTCCTCACCTTCTGCGCCATAGATCTACTCCTTTTCTATCTGATTCAGTCCAGCAGATCCATCTGCCGCTCCTCGGAGTCCTCCTCCCGCAGCAGGGCGCCCGCCGCCGGGAGACTGCGCACCCGGTAGCGGCTCTGGTTGGTGATGGGCGTGTCCTCCAGCGCCTTCACCGTCTCCAGCTGGTACTTTGGCTTCAGGGTCATCACCGCCACCCCCTGGGTGGTGCGGGTGGTCTTGGGAGCCAGCAGAGCGGTGTGGAAAATCAGCGCCCGGGGCTCCGTGGAGTACACCGCCAGCTCGCAGTCTGCATCCAGCCTGCGGATACAGGCCAGGGGCGCCTTGTCGGAGTAGGCCCCCGTCAGCTTGCGGCGGTTGGAGGTGGTCTTGTAGGCGGTCAGGTCCACCCGGGCCGCCTTGCCGTTTGCAAAGAAGAACAGCAGGGCCCCGGTGTAGTCCGGTCCCGGCAGGACGGCGTAGATCACATTCTCGCCGCTGTCCATGGAGAGTTTCGCGGGCAGATAATCCCCCAAGGCGCTGGCCTTGGTGTCTTCAAACTCGCTGAGGCGGGTCTTGTACACCTGGCACCGGTCCGTGAAAAACATGATCTCCGCGCCGTTGGTGGTCTCAAAGGTCTGGGACAATCCGTCCCCGTCCTTGTACTTCTGGTCCGCCGCCATTCGCAAAGAGGCGGGGGTGATCTTCTTGAAGTACCCCTCCCTGGAGAGGAACACATGGACGGAGTAGTCCTCCACCTGAGCCTCCTCCACATAGGTCTCGATCTCGTGGCTGTACACGATGGAGGTTCGGCGGGGCTCGCCGTATTTCCTGGCCGCCTCCGTCAGCTCGTCCACCAGGATCTGCTTCAGCCGCCGGGGGGAGTTCAGGGTGTCCTCCAGGTCGGCGATCTCGTCCTGGAGGGCGTCGGTCTCGTTGACACGCTTGAGGATATACTCCTTGTTGATGTTGCGGAGCTTGATCTCCGCCACGTACTCCGCCTGGATCTGGTCAATGCCGAAGCCGATCATCAGGTTGGGGATGACCTCGGCCTCCTCCTCCGTCTCCCGGATGATGGCGATGGCCTTATCGATGTCCAGCAGGATCCGCTTGAGGCCCTTTAAGAGGTGCAGCTTGTCCTGTTTCTTCTTCATCACGAAGTAGACCCGCCGCCGGACGGACCCGGTCCGCCAGGCAGTCCACTCCTCCAGGATCTGCCGCACCCCCAGCACCTTGGGAGTACCGGCGATCAGCACGTTGAAGTTGCAGGCAAAGGCGTCCTCCAGGGGTGTCAGCTTGTAGAGCTTGGTCATCAGCTTGTCCGGGTCCACGCCCCGCTTCAGGTCGATGGCCAGTTTCAGGCCGGAGAGGTCCGTCTCGTCCCGCATGTCGGCGATCTCTTTCGCCCGGCCCGCCTTGATGAGCTCCGCCACCTTGTCCAGGATGGCCTCCACGGTGGTGGAGTAGGGGATCTCGTAGATCTCGATGAGATTCTCCTCTTTGACGTAGCGGTACTTGGCCCGGACCCGGACGCTGCCCCGGGCCGGTCTCATAGATCTCCCGGATGGTGTTCCGGTCGAAGATCAGCTCTCCGCCGGTGGGGAAATCCGGCGCCAGCAGGGTCTCCATCAGGTCGCAGTCCGGGTTCTTCAGATAGGCGATGGTGGTGTCGCAGACCTCCTTCAGATTGAACCCACAGAACTGGGAGGCCATGCCCACGGCGATGCCGCTGTTGGCGGACACCAGAATGTTGGGGAAGGTGGTGGGCAGCAGGGCCGGCTCCTTCATGGTGTTGTCGTAGTTGTCCACAAAGTCCACGGTGTCGCTGTCGATATCCCGGAACAGCTCGGCGCAGATGGGCGTCAGCTTGGCCTCTGTGTACCGGGGGGCGGCCCAGGCCATGTCCCGGGAGTAGACCTTGCCGAAGTTGCCTTTGGAATCCACAAAAGGCGTCAGCAGGGCGCCGTAGCCCCGGGAGAGGCGCACCATGGTGTCGTAGATGGCGGCGTCGCCGTGGGGGTTGAGGCGCATGGTCTGGCCCACGATGTTGGCGGACTTGGTCCGGGCTCCCGTCAGCAGACCCATCTTGTACATGGTGTACAGCAGCTTGCGGTGGGAGGGCTTGAACCCGTCGATCTCCGGAATAGCCCGGGAGACAATGACGCTCATGGCGTAGGGCATGTAGTTGGTCTCCAGCGTGTCGGTGATGGGCTGTTCCACCACCGCCGCGTGAAGGCCGATGACGTTGGACGCGTCTACCTTATGCTTGTTGTCGTCGGTTTTTTTCTTTTTGGGCAAGTGTAATCAGTCCTTATCTTGTATCCATTTCAGGGGATTGTTGCGGATGTACTGGCGAACATTGGCTAGGTCCTCGTCATTGCGGATCACATGGTCATAGAAGCCCTTCTGCCAAAGAGAAATGCCCGCTTGCTTGCTGGTGATCCGCTTCATCTGCTGGATGACGTTCGACAGCGGCGTAGGGGCGGCAATCTGCCGCTCGTCCGGCCCGATGTGCCGGAGTGCCAAAATCAAATGCACATGGTCCGGCATGATGATATATTGATCTACCGATATGCCGGGGTAGTGATCCGGGATCGCTCGGATGGTTTCATCCACGATCCGCCCCAGAGGTGTCAGGGAGATTCGAGGCGGGCGATTGATAATCGCCCCTACGGCGGGTTCGATGGAGCACAGGACCTCCTGATTTCGCTCCCTGGTGCAGATGGTGATGAAATAAGATCCCGGCTGGCTGTAATCATAGGACTCCAGCCGCAGGCGCTTCCGCTGGGGGCGTTCCATGGCATCCTCTCCGCTATCCGTTGATTGGGAGTGTATTTTCCGTTGTCGAAACAGAGGGTGCTTTCTGTCCCAACGGCTACGCATTTATTAACCCAAACAGCCAAAACACTTGAAATAATTCACGTATTGCGCATTTTCCGAAACTCTAGTATGCTGTATTCATAAAATTCAAAGGAGGCTGCTCCATGAATGAAACCTATGAATGGCTGTATGACTATTACGCCCTGCCGTTGATGAAAGTCGGCAAACAGGCGGATGCGCTCAAAGAGCGGATCGTCTCCCACGGCAGCCCTGCGGACGCGCTGTTCCTGTGGGACCGGCTGGAAGACCTGTGCCTGCTGTGGGGCACGGAGTCCTTTGCCATCGGGCTCCAGCTGGGCCTGCGGCTCATGGCGGGCCAGCGGGCGGACGGGCTGCTGATCTCATAAAACTCTCACGAAATATCCGCCATCTCCAGGTACTTGTACCCGTTCTCCGCGATGTGGTCCTTCCGGCCCTGGAGGTTGTCCCCCAGCAGAAGGTCAAACACTTCCGCCGTCCGCTCCACATCCTCCGGCATGACCCGGATGAGCCGCCGGGTCTCCGGGTTCATGGTGGTGAGCCACATCATGTCGGGGTCGTTCTCGCCAAGGCCCTTGGAGCGGTCGATCTTGTACTTCTTCCCCTCCAGGGATTTGACGATGTCGTTCTTCTCCTTGTCGGAGTAGGCGAACCACGTCTTGTCGCCGCTGTTGATCTCAAACAGGGGCGTCTCCGCGATATACACATACCCCTGCTGGATCAGGGTGGGGGTCAGGCGGTAGAGCATGGTGAGGATCAGCGTCCGGATCTGGAAACCGTCCACGTCGCCATCGGTGCAGATGACCACCTTGTTCCACCGAAGGTTGCTCAAGTCAAAGGGCGCCACGTTCTTCACGTGCTTGTTCTGGACCTCCACGCCGCAGCCCAGGACCTTGATGAGGTCCGTGATGATCTCGCTTTTGAAAATGCGGGCGTAGTCCGCCTTCAGGCAGTTCAGGATCTTGCCCCGGACGGGCATGATGCCCTGGTACTCGGAGTCCCGGGCCAGCTTCACGCTGCCCAGGGCGCTGTCGCCCTCCACGATGTAGATCTCCCGCTTGTCCACGTCCTTGGTGCGGCAGTCCACGAACTTCTGGACCCGGTTGGCGATGTCCACCGAGCCGGAGAGCTTCTTCTTCACGTTCAGGCGGGTCTCCTCCGCCTTCTCCCGACTGCGCTTGTTCAGCAGCACCTGTTCGCCGATCTTCTCCGCGTCAAAGGGGTTTTCAATGAAGTAGATCTCCAGATTGCTGCGCAGGAACTCCGTCATGGCCTCCTGGACAAATTTGTTGGTGATGGATTTCTTCGTCTGGTTCTCGTAGCTGGTCTGGGTGGAGAAGTTGTTGGACACCAGCACCAGGCAGTCCTCGATGTCCGCCCAGGTGATCTTGCTCTCGCTCTTCTGGTACTTCCCCTGGTCCCGCAGGTACTTGTCGATGGCGGAGACAAAGGCGGACTTGGCCGCCTTCTCCGGGGAGCCGCCGTGCTCCAGCCAGGAGGAGTTGTGGTAGTGCTCGATGACGTTCACCTTGTTGGAGAAGCAGCAGGCCACACTGAGCTTCACCTTGTACTCCGGCTTGTCCGCCCGGTCCCGGCCCTTCTTCTCCGTCTGCCAGAACACCGGCGCCGTCAGGCTCCCCTCTCCCGCAAGCTCCGTCACATAGTCCATGATGCCGTTTTCGTAGAGGAACTCCGCCTCTTCGAACCGACCCGGCTCTGTCTCGTTCCGGAACCGGAAGGTGACCCCGGCGTTCACCACCGCCTGGCGCTTCATCACGTCGGTGAAGTACTCCGCCGGGATGGCGATGTCCGTGAACACGTCCAAGTCGGGAAGCCAGCGGGTGCGGGTGCCGGTTTTTCTGGCCTGGCTCTTGGGTAGGGGCGTCTTCCCCAGTTCCCCCACGATCTCGCCCCGCTGAAAGTGCAGGGTGTATTCAAAGCCGTCCCGCCAGACGGTGACGTCCATGTACGTGTTGATTATAGCATATCCCCGTCCCGACTGCAAGCATCCCCCGCTGTTCCCCGTTTTTTGTCAGAAAGAGTGCCGTTTCACCCAGAAAGGTTGTTACGTAACTTTTTATATAACAGCCCGTCACCCCGGATTTTCCCCGGTTCCAAAGGGTTCTTCACATTTTCCACAGCTTTTTTCCACATCGTTATGTAACCCTGTTAAAGCGAAAAAAGTTCACAAATTTTACACAGCTTATACAAGGAAGAAGTCCTGATGATATGCCGCCTGTTTGTGGCCGCTTTCTTTCCACTCTTAAATATTGGGACGGTCTATCCAATTCTCTATTTGCACAAAAAGCTCTGACGCGGCATAAAGCCGCGTCAGAGCCGACGATGTACCTTATAGATGTACTTTATAAAACAAATCAGACGTAGTTGCAGATACGGGCAATAGCGGTCTCAACAAAGCCCAGTGCTTCCGCCTTGGTCTGCTTGCCGCAGGCGGTCTCTACCACCATATTCAGCAGATCAGTACCCAGCTGCTCCACCGTCTTCTCCCCGTAGATTAGAGGAGCTGCGCAGAAGTCGATGTTATCCTCCATATTGGCAAAAGTGATCTTATTGCCCGTGACCTTCACCACAGGAGCAATGGGATGGCCCACCGGTGAACCCCGGCCGCTGGAGAACACAATGACCTGTGCACCGCCGGCCACCATGGCCGCCACGGAGGCGGGGTCATTGCCCGGCGTGTCCATGATGACCAGGCCCTGCTTGCTCTCGACCTGTTTGGCGTAATCATATACAGCATTGATGGGGCTGTGACCGCCCTTGTGGATGCAGCCCAGAGACTTCTCCTCCAGCGTGGTGATGCCGCCGGCCTTGTTGCCCGGAGAGGGGTTGCCCTGGCGGACATCTTCGCCGACAGCGTGGAAGTGCGCCTCAAAGCGGCTGGTGATCTCATAGATGCGATCGTGGACTTCCTTGTTGATAGCACGGCGGGCCAGAATGTGCTCAGCGCCAATGAACTCGGAGGTCTCGGAGAGAATGCTGGTACCGCCTGCCTGCACCACCAGATCGCTCATAGCGCCGATGGCGGGGTTGGCAGCAAGGCCGCTGGTAGGATCGGAGCCGCCGCATTCCGTGCCGACAATCAGTTCGGACAGGGGGAACTCCTCCTTCTGGAGCATGGAGGCTTCAGCCACCATCTCCTTGGCATAACGAACGGCGATCTCAACAGCCTTGAGGGTTCCGCCCACTTCCTGAATGATGACCTGCTTGAGGGGTTTGTTGGTGCGCTCCTCAATGGCCTTGACCACCAGGTCCATCTGGCAGTTTTCGCAGCCCAGAGACACCACCACAGTACCGTAGATATTGGGGTTGGCGGCATAGCCGGCCATTACATCCATAGTGAACTGCTGGTCAGGGGGCCACCTGAGAGCAGCCCTGCTGGTTATTGAAGCTGATAGCGCCCTCGACCTGCTGTGCAATGATGCGGGCCGTGTCTGTGGCGCAAACGCTGGCGGGCAGGATCAGTACTCGGTTACGCACGCCAACCCGTCCGTCAGGACGGCGATATCCGTAAAAAGTCATATTCTGTATCCTCCCTTACTCCATCCCGCGGCGATCTTCTTTCATGCTCTCAACATTGTGAACATGAACATGAGCGCCCTCGGGGATCTGTTCCGTGGCCACACCGATGTGTTCGCCATACTTCACCACAGGCTCACCCTTTTCGATGGCCCGGGTAGCCAGCTTATGATAAATGGTAATATCTTCCGTGGCTTTCAGAGATACAGTCTTTCCCTCTTTTGAGATAGGTAACGGTATCCCCTGCGGCAATCGGCTCAATGGCAACGGCCACATTGTCTTTGGGGTCAATAATCATTGCATTTTGCATGTATAATTCCTCCTTCATATTATGGGGCCGGGTATGCTTACAGGGGGATCACCAGGGCGCCGATCAGAGCCAGCACGAAAATGCACACAGAGGAGATAAAGGAGCCCAGGGTGTAGGTCTTCAGACCGCCGGTCACGGTCAGGCCGGACATATTGGTGGCCACCCAGAAGCCGGAGTCATTGACATGGCCGATGGAGTTGCCGCCGGACAGGCAGGCCAGCAGCGATGGTTGCCATGATACCCATAGAGGTCATGCCGGCCACGGTGCCGGAGCCCTGCGCCACACGGAAGATCAGGCCAATGAAGTAGGCCAGAAACATGGCAGGGATGACGGAGGTAGTATCGGTGCCCAGCAGGCTCACGATGGCGTTGCCGATGCCGGTGGCGGTGATAACGGAGGAGAAGGAGCCGCCTGCACCGGTGATCAGCAGCACCACGCCGGCGCTCTTCAGAGCCTCACCAGCAGACTTCTCCAGATTCTCGCGGCCAATGTAAGGCAGGCTCACCAGATAAGCACCCAGAGTGCCCAGAGTCATGGCAACCAGCTTGTTGCCCAGAAAGCTGCAGATCAGAGGCTCCTCGTCAAACACAGCGGTGCCCAGAGTGCCGAACAGGATGCACACCACGGGGATCACAACGGGCAGCAGCGCCATGCCGAAGGAGGGGCGTGCCTTAGCGTCATTCTGGGCAGCGCGGGCAGCCACCAGCTCATTGACAACGTTGGAGCTGTGGTTCACGTCCTTTTCCTCATTCCAAATGCCGCGGTTGTGAATCTTGACATAGATGAAGTCGGACACCAGAACGGTGATAAAACCGACAACCAGACCGACGATCATCATGATGCCCAGATCAAAGCCAAAGATATCGGCGGCAGCCAGGGGGTTGGGCGTGGGAGGCACCACGCAGTGAGCGGTGGTGGCACCGATGGTCAGGCAGCCGGTGACATAGCACATCTTCATGTCGATCTTGGCGGCAATGGTAATGCCGATGGGGATCAGAATGATGAAGGTAACATCAAAGAACACAGGGATGGACAGCACGAAGCCGGCCAGGCTCAGGCCCCAGATGGAGCGCTTTTCAGGGAACGCGGAAACCAGCTTGTCAGCGATGATGTCAGCAGCGCCGCTGTCGCTCATCAGCTGGCCCAGAATGGTGCCGAAGCCGACAGGCAGGCCGATGCTGGTCATCATGCTGCCGAAGCCGGAGGAGATGGTGTCCATTGTGGTCATCAGGTCGAGGCCGCCGGCCACACCCATGAACAGGCTGGCCAGAACCATGCCGATGGAAGCGTTGAGTTTGAGGACAATGATGCAGAACAGGATGATCGCGATCGCGATCACCAGTGCTACGATCAGCATTGCGGGAGATACCATAGAGTCAGTTCCTTTCTTTTTTGCGTTTCTTGCACTACTATTTAAAACCAGAGCTTTCCGGCGGTCCGCCTGTTCACGGCAGGCCTCCGGCAGCTCGGATTTTTCAGAACAGGTTGCCGTTTTCGTCAAAGGGCAGGTCATAGGGCTCCGTGAGAACCTCAAAGTTGGGGTTGTTCTCCACCAAAGGCAGCATACCCTCAGAAATCTCGATGACACCGATATGGGCGGTGTTGGGGATGCGGATCATCTTCATGTGGTCATGATCCTCTGCCTCGGGGCAGCACATCAGGGCCAGCTGTAAAAGCTTCCCGGTCATTGTCCATGATCATGGGGATCTTCATCAGATGCAGGAAGGTGTTGGTCACGCCGGTGGGATAGGTCATCTCCAGCTTCATCTTGTTGAACAGACGGCGGGTGGTGACCTCCGCCAGGCCGATGCCCTGTGCATTGCCGTGGGTCTCGTCGGTCAGGTCCAGGATGACGCACTTCTCCGCCTGAATACCGCCGGAGCAGTACTTGGGCTGGACAAAGCGGCCGGACACGTTGGGGTCCATGCCGTCGCCGGAGATGTTCTTGCCGATCTTATCCACCACCAGCACGTCGCATTTGTCAAACAGCAGGTGGGCGATGGTCTTGTAGGAGATCTCCTTGAGCTTGGGTTCCTCGCTGATGATCTCCTCCGGGCTCAGGCCCTTGATGAGATAGGTATCATCATAGGCATTTTCAATGATGGCGATGCCGCCCAGAACCGGTGCGTTTTCCAGGATCGTCCGGCCGTACTCCTCCACCAGCTCATGCATGATGGCAGGACTCTGATGATGGATGCTCTCAGCGCCCTTCTGCTTGCCAAGGCCGATGGCCATCATCTTCATCAGGCCGCTTTCATAGGGACCGCGGAAGGAGGTATGGGGCTTGATGCGGTTGAAGAGGATGATGCCGTCCGCCTCAGAGGCGTTCTTGTCCATGAACACCGGCTGGTGACGCATGCCGGAAATGCCGATCTGCACCGTCTCCATGGAACTCTTCACAGGGCAGCCCATGGCTTCCTCAGTGACGCCGTAGTCCTTGAGGATCTGGAGCTGGCCCTCGGCGGTAGCGCCGCCGTGGCTGCCCATAGCCGCCACAATGTAAGGCTCTGCGCCCTTGGACTTGACAAAGTCCACAATGGCACGGGCCATCACGGCATTGTGATTGATGCCGCGGCTGCCGCAGGTAATGGCGATCTTCTGACCAGGCTGGATCTTGCCGCCGATCTCAGGGCGATCCAGCTCCCGGGTGATGATGCCGGGAATATCGCTCTCAGGGATGCAGGTCTTGTCGAAGTTCTGGCGAACCTTGACCATCTTGGGGATCGGTGTGTCTTTGATCAGGTTGGTAATGGTTTCCATGTCTTGCTCCTCTCTCGCCGCCGCAGGCGGCATATCGTATCAACAAGTATACAGATTTTTAATTTGAAAACGGATGCCGTGGGCTGTTCCCCCCAACACCGTGCCCGTCAAGATCATAGCTGGCAGCACCCGATTCCAGTGCCCCGGGATACGCCAGGCTCTAGCGGCGATGCGTTCCATACTTGCTCTGTTGGTCTCCACTCGAGCTGTATATGTTTTTCCGTTCCGTGCACGTGCACGAGTCAATGTAAAAAGAAAAGCGAAACAATATCGCTCATTAACACTGTTAGTATAATCTGTGTCCGTTTTTTTGCAATTATAAGATATGACAAAAAAATAACAATTTTTTGTAGAATTTGAAAAATGCCACGCAATACATCTACCGGTTCAGCTCTGCAAAAATTCAATGCAAGGCCGCAGGCTGCAGGGTCGGTCGCAGTTGTCACCTCCCGTTTTCAGGAAAGGCGAATCCGACGCACAGATTCGCCAAGACATCTCCACACCAAAGGAATCCGGTTCAGATACGCACTTTCCTCCCCGCCGATCATTTCAATAACATCAGGATCACGCCGTAGATCACCGATGCCAGCGTCCCAAAGGTGATGACCGGCCCGGCTACGGTGAACATCTTCGCCGCCATACCGGTGACGAATCCCTCGGACTTGAAATCCAGCGCTGGGGAGGTCACGGCGTTGGAAAAGCCGGTAATGGGCACCAGCGTTCCCGCGCCGCCAAAGCGGGCCAGCTTGTTGTAGAGATTCAGTCCCGTCAGCAATGCGGACAGGGTCACCAGTGTGCAGGAGGTGGCTGTGCCCGCGTCCTCCTCGGACAGGCCCAGAGATATCCAGCCGTCCAGAACGGCCTGTCCCAGAGCGCAGATGGCTCCGCCCACGAAAAAGGCCAGACATACGTCCTTCCCCAAGGGGGACTTTTTCATTTTCCGCTGCACATACTGTTGGTATTCCCGGGGCGTCATATCCATAGGGCGACCTCTTTTCACAAGTTTTCCATAGTTTCCCCATTCCGGCGAAAAGTATGTGAAATTTCTTGCAATGCAGTCTGAAAAGCGGTAAACTGTTGACCATGATTCCAAAAGGAGGGCATTTTTATGAAAACCGTCCGGCCGCTGGGCCTGTATATCCACATCCCCTTCTGCAAGGGCAAGTGCGTCTACTGCGACTTCTACTCCCTGCCCCATGGCGAGGACCGCATGGACGCCTATACCGACGCCCTCTGCGCCCATTTGACAGAAGCCGCGCCGCTGGCCGCGTCTCACACAGTGGATACCGTATACTTCGGCGGCGGCACTCCCAGCTACTTAGGAGAAAAGCGCCTGTGCAAAATTTTAAAGGTCATCGAAAAGCGCTATCAAGTGGCCCGTGACGCGGAGATCACTCTGGAGGCCAACCCAGACTCCGCCGGGGATTGAAAGCTCTCCGCGCCCTGCGGCGCTGCGGCTTCAACCGGATCTCCTTGGGGATGCAGTCCGCCTGCGACGAGGAACTGCGAACCATCGGCCGGGTCCACACCATGGAGCAGGTCCGACAGGCGGTGGAGGCTGCCCGGAAAGCCAAGATTCAAAATCTGTCGCTGGACCTCATTTATGGTCTGCCCCACCAGACGCAGGAGCGATGGCTGGAAAATCTCGCCGCTGCCGTAGCTCTGAACCCGGAGCATCTGAGCTGCTACGGCCTGAAGGTAGAGGAAGGGACCCCTCTCTTTGCCATGAAGGACACCGCCGGTCTGCCGGGAGACGAGGAGCAGGCGGATATGTACCTGCAAACCGTGGAATTTTTGAAGCAGTACGGCTATGAGCAGTACGAAATTTCCAACTTCGCCAAGCCGGGCCGGGAATCCCGGCATAACCTGAAATATTGGAAGCTTCAGGAATACGCCGGCTTTGGCCCCGGCGCCCACAGCGATTTCGGCGGCGTCCGGTATGCCTACGAAAAAGACTTGGACGCCTACATCGCCGCCGCACACGGCGGACAGTTCCGCTTTTCCGAAAACACCGTCATCCCTCCCAGAGACCGGGACGTGGAGTGGGTGATGCTGGGTGCGCGACTAATCTCCGGTCTGGATCCCAAGGATTACGAAGCCCAGTTCCGCCGCCGGTTTGATCCGATTTTCCTACCGTTTCTGCAAAAGTGCGAGGCCGCCGGCTATGCTGTGTCGGAAAACGGTGTGTGGCATCTGACCCCCAAGGGCTTTTTAGTATCCAATCAGATCATCGGCGGACTGCTGGATGCTCAGGCGGCGGAAAAGCAGCGCCGGGCAGACGCGGCGGCCCGGGGCGATTTCCGGGTCAATCTGGACTGACCCGCAGCCAAACGGCACTGCCGATCCTATGAAAGGATGATTTTCTATGTACGTTTACACGCCGGGGCAGTGGGCCCTGCTGTTCTTCTTCTATTGCTTCTGCGGCTGGGTCTGGGAATCCTGTTATGTCTCCGCCAAGCAGCGTCATTGGGTGAACCGGGGCTTTCTCCATGGGCCGCTGCTGCCGATCTATGGCTCCGGGGCCATCATCATTCTGTTTGCCACCCTGCCGGTGGCGGACAACTTCTGGCTGGTCTATTTTCTGGGTATGCTGGCCGCTACGGCGCTGGAATATGTGGTAGGCGCCGTAATGGAGCAGCTTTTCAAGGTCCGCTACTGGGATTACACCAAGCAGCCCTTTAACCTCCACGGCTACATCTGCCTGACCAGTTCGATCGCCTGGGGCTTTTTCTCCGATCTGCTGATCTATGTCATCCATCCCCCCCATCGACAAGCTGCTCCATAAGCTCCCGGCCCTGCTGATGAATCCTCTGGCCGCAGTGATCGCCGTGCTGTTCATCATGGATACGGTAAAGTCCACCAAGGCCGCCATCGACCTGCGGGAGGTCCTTACCAAGCTTACCGAGGAAAACGCAGAGCTGCGGCGGCTGGCCAAAAAGGCCGAGGCCGCCCAGGCCCGCACTGCCGAGGAACTGCAGGCTTTCCGGGAAAAGACCTCTCTGGACAGATACCTGCTGCAGTCCTATCTGGCTGACGAGCTGGAAGCCCACCGCACCGCCAAGCAGGTCCGGAAGCAGCGCCGCCGGGCGGCTCTGGAAAACGCCTTCCGCCGCCGGGTGGAATCCAAGCTGGAAATCCTGGCCAATATCGCCCAGGCTTTGGAAAAGACCCGCGCCGCGCTGGACGATGGCATCGACGAACCCGGCGAGCAGGAGCTTGCCAAGCATCGGGAGGAGCTGGACGCCCTCATCGCTGCCGTCCGCCAGAGAGAAGCGCAGGTCCGCACCCGCTCCATCCAGCGCTATGAAACCGCTTTGCGGGTCCTCCGGGCCAACCCCTCCGCCAAGGCTAAGGCGGAACTGGGTGAAGCCTTTGACTCCCTGCGGAAGCTTTTGGAAAAATGAGCCAATATTTGACAGGCGTTCCCGGAGGGAACGCCTGTTTTTTATGTTCGCCGCCGTATAAAGTTCAGGTCCGGGGACATACTACCTGACGGCGTAAGCCAAAATTTTTCTCATGCAGGAGGAACGAATCATGAAGGACTGCACCAACGGCGGCTGCCAGTGCACCCCCAATCAGAGCATCAGCTGCACCGTCAACAACTGCGCGCACCACTGCCAGGACTCCAATTACTGCGGCCTGACCTCCATTCGGGTCGGCACTCACGAGGCTAACCCCACCGAGATCAAGTGCACCGACTGCCAGAGCTTTGAGCTGAAATAACGGCTCCCTCCCCCCCCGCCGCCGGGTCAAAAATCCTTTGACCCACCGGCGGAGGCCGTACATACGAGAAAGGAAGGTGGCGTGATGGCTTCAAAATGGCCCGCCCGGATCGCCGGCGGTGCAGCTGGTCTTGCCAACGGTCTGTTCGGCGGTGGCGGCGGTATGGTATTTCTCCCCATTCTCTCCCGTTGGGGCGGTCTGAAGTCCCGGCAGCTCTATGCCACCTGTGTGGCGGTCATTTTCCCGGTGTGCGCCGTGTCCGCCGCCATATACCTCTGGCGGGGCGGGATGAATTGGGCCTCCGCCCTGCCCTATCTGGTGGGTGGGCTGCTGGGGGGGCTGGCTGGGCGGAAAGCTCTACGGCAGAGTGTCCACCAAAGTTTTGAAGTGGATCTTCGCCGCCTTTCTCTTTTACGCGGGGGTGAGGTATCTGCTGTGACGGACTGGCTGCTCCCCCCTTTCTCTGCGGGCTGGGGGCTGCGGTGATCTCCGCGTGGGGCGTGGGCGGCGGAACGCTGCTGCTGTTGGTGATGACACTGTTTTTAGGCGTGGACCAGCGAATGGCCCAGGGCATCAACCTGCTGTTTTTCCTGCCCACAGCCATTTCCGCCCTGCTGTGCCACTGGCAGAAGGGATATCTGGATACACCCACATGGAAGGCCGCCGTCCCCGTGGCTGTCCCGACGGCACTTGCAGGAGCATGGATCGCCACAGCGGTGGATGTGGACCTGCTGCGCCGCCCCTTCGGTATCTACCTGCTGCTCTCCGGTCTTTCGCTGATTTTCCCCCAAAAGGATCATAAAACCCCCGGCGGCTGAGTACAGCCGCCGGGGGTCATTCGTTTCATTTAGAGGGGATCATTTTTCCACGGCCTCGGTCAGTTCCAGCGTCACCGTCAGGATCTCGCCGCGGCGCCAAAGGGTCAACGTCATCTCGTCTCCCACATGGTGCTGCCACCGAGCCCGCAGCAGATCCGCACTGCTGAGGGTCTCCTTGCCGTCCGCCGCCAGAAGATAATCCCCGGCCCGGACGCCGGCCCGGTCCGCCGCGCCGCCCGCCGTGACCTCCTTCACCTGAATGCCCCACAAGTGCTCCGCCAGCTGGTCCGGCACTTGCAGAACGGAAACGCCCAGCAGCGGCTCCGGCTGGGGCTCGCCGTAGATCAGCAGATCATTGACCACCCGCTCCGCCTGCACGGAGGGAATGGCAAAGCCAAGACCCTCCACCGTGGAATATCGGGCATACAGCTTCATAAAGTTGATACCCACTACCTGCCCGTAACTGTCGATGAGCGGGCCGCCGGAGTTGCCGTTGTTCAGCGCCGCATTGGTCTGGATCAGCGGCATGGAGGTCCGGCTGGTAAGCTGGATCTCCCGGTTGACGGAGGAAACGATACCATCCGTGAAGGTGCCGCCCATCTCAATGTCCAGGGGCGTACCGATGGCGTACACAGGGTCGCCTACGGACAAAGCGTCGGAATTTCCGAATTCCGCAAAGGGAAGAGCCTCCTCCGCATCGATCTTCAGCACAGCCAGATCGTACCCGGCGTCGCTGGCGATATACTTCGCTGCATAGGGCCGTCCTCCGGACAGCAGCACTGTGCAGCTCTTGCCCCCGGCTACCACATGGTGGTTGGTGAGGATGTAGCCGTCCTCCCGGAAGATCACACCGGTTCCCACAGACATCCGGCCGCCGTCCAGATCCACCGCCACCGTGACCACAGCACCGCTTACCTTCCGGTAAACCTCCTGAGCCGAAAGCGCATGGCTGCGGTCCTTCGCCAGTTCCAGACGGGCGTCTGCATCCGGTTCCACAGTGGGAATGGTAATGGGGGCATCCTCATCCTCCTGATCCTGATCGTAGTAGTAATAATCATCCTCGCCCCAGTCATTAGGCATTTGCAATTCCCATATCAGCCACCGCACCCCCGCCGCCAGCAAAGCGATTACCGCCGCTATGGCCAGAAGGATCAGCAGCCCCTTCCACACCCGTCGCTTTTTCCTCCGAGATCTGGGCGTTGGCTCTGTGGGTACAGGCTCCACAGCCCCCGGCAAAGGCCGGGAATAGGTCTCCACGATCTCCGCAGGGAAATCTCTGCTGTATTCCTCGATGACTTCTCCCCGCGTCTGCAGGGTCCTGCGCTCGCTCATAGTACCTCTTTACTCCACCCGCAGAGAAAACGTGAAGGTGGTCACGCCATTCTCGCTGGTGACATTGATTTCGCTGCGGGACTTGTCGCTCTTGTGGAACCGCTCGAACAGCAGCGGCAGCTCCTCTGCCGGGATGGTCTCGCCCATCGTTCCGCACGGTCACCCGGGCCTTGCCGTCGATGGTGGCCACGCCCAGGTAGAGAGTGGAGCCCTCCCGCGCAAACTTGGCGGCATTTTCCAGCAGGTTGTAAATCACCTGCGTAATCATGTCCTTGTCCCCCAGCACCAAAATGGGCTCCTCGGGAATATCCGCCTCCACATCCAGATTCCGGTCATTGATCTTCCGCTCCATGGAGATCAGCACCCGGCGCATACTCTCGCACACGTCGAAGTGCTTTCCCTTGCGCAGGGGGTCGATGGCCTGCAGCTGGCTCACGTCCAGCATCCGCCGCACCAGCCGGCTCAGGCGGCGGCTCTCGTCGGAGATGATCTGGAGATACTGCCGCTCGTTCTCCGGCGGGATGGTGCCGTCCAGAATGCCGTCTGTATAGCCGGCGATGGTGGTCATGGGCGTCTTCAGCTCATGGGAGATGTTGGTGATGAACTCCCGGCGCTGGCGCTCCGTCTGCTGCAGGTTCTCCGCCATGTTGTTGAAGGAGGCCGCCAGCTCTCCCAACTCGTCCTCCCGGCCGTAGTCGTTCATGCGGATGTCGAAGTCCCCCTCCGCATACTGCCGGGTGGCCTTGGCCATCTCCCGGATGGGCTGGATCTGCCGCATGGTGGTGATGGAGGACGCCATGAAGGAGATCATCAGCACCACGAAGCCCGTCATCATCAGCAGTCCCGCAAAGGCCCGCCACAGATTATCAACGGAATCCGAGGCGCAGACGGTGAACACCGCCCCCAGGACCTCTCCGGTGGTTGGGTTCACCACGGACACGCCGCCCACAAACTGCTTGCTGGAATAAATCTGGTCCAGACGGCTCCGCCCGGCCCAGGTGCCGTCTGCGGAGACCTTGTCCATCACCGATGACGGAATGGTGACGGGCCGGCCATCCATAGTGGCATCCGTTGACAGGAGGACATGGCCATCCATATCGCACACCAGAATATCCATTTCGGAGATCACGGCGGCAGTGGCCGCCAGCTGACGGAACTGCTCGTCCTTCTGCAATTCCTCCATAGAGAGATAGCGGCCGGTCTCCAGATACCGCACGGACAGCTTGCTCACCGCCATCGCCCGGACCATCAGCTCATCGGTTTTCTGCCCCCGGGCATAGGAATAGCTCAGGGAAAAAAAGGACACGCCCAACAGCACCAGCGTCAGGAACACCATGCCCACGGTGACGGCCATCTGCCGCCAATAAAGCCCGTGAAACCGCTCGCGGAACCAATCCTTCATATTACTTCGCCTTGTCTGCCGTCTGGCCGCTAACGGTCTCGAACTTATAGCCCACGCCCCACACGGTTTTCAGCGCCCACTGGTCGCTGACGCCCTCTACCTTTTCCCGCAGGCGCTTGATATGCACGTCCACAGTGCGGCTGTCGCCGAAGTAGTCAAAGCCCCACACCTCATCCAGCAGCTGGTTCCGGGTGTACACCCGACCCGGTTGGGGGTGGAGGCCAAATGATACAGCAGCTCCAGCTCCTTGGGGGGCGTGTCGATTTTCTTCCCATCCACGATCAGCTCGTAGGAGTCCAGGTCAATCACCAGCTTGTCGAACGTCAGCCGTTTGCTGGTGTCGTTGGGGATCTCCGTCCGCCGCAGGACTGCATTGATCCGAGCGATGAGCTCCTTCATCTCAAAGGGCTTCACCACATAGTCATCCGCCCCCATCTCCAGGCCCTGGATTTGTTATACGCGTTGTAGCGCTCTTCCATATTGTAGGTCGCCGCATTGGCAAAATCTTTGGCGCTCATGCCGAAATCCGGAGACCGCAGCCACACCAGATAGCCGTTGGTCACATCTGTCACGGAATATTGCAGGCCGAAAAAGTTTGCGACGGTAGACGCCGGGACAAACACCAGTCCGCCGGACTGAATGACGCCGGGGGTGAACAGACTGCCGCTGCTGTCCTGCGCCGTACCTTTGGCCCAGTCAAACAGCATGGCCCGGCGGTCCTTTTCCAGCACCGTCATCTTTTTTGCGGTATTGTTGATGACAGAGATCCCCAGATTGGTGAATACAGAGGCCGGTACATACAGATAGCCGTTGGCCCAGAAGGGCATGGTGGCATCTGTCACCGGCAGAACACTTTCCTCTGCCGCCACGAAATACACACTGCCCGCCGCTTTGGCCGGAAAAGCCAATTGAAACAGCAGCAAGCAGCACAGCAGACCCATGGCCCATCGCTTTTCATCAGCAGTTCCCCCTTTGCGGCAGTTTTTAATAAAACATTTTACCACATTTGCTTCTGTCTTGTAAAGTCCGTGACTCAGCCGTTGAAGACCTCCACCGTCACACCGGTATAGTAGTGGGTCAGGATGGTCTGATAGTCCGCGCCGCTCTCCGCCATGGCGTCCGCGCCGTATTGACTGAGGCCCACGCCGTGGCCGTAGCCGGTGACGTAAAACGCAAAATTGCCGTCCTGCAATTCCCATTCAAAGCAGGCGGAACGCAGCCCCAGCGCGGCGCGCACCGTACCGCCCCCGGACCGTCACGCCCCCCACCTCCACTGTCTCCACGCTGCCGGCGCTATCCCGGATAGGATCTTTCAGCCAGCTTTTCTTGTCCCCGGAGAGATCGGCAGAGGGGATCTTCGCCAGCAGCTTTTCCTTCAGCGCCGCCGGGGTAAAGTCTACGCGGCTGTAATAATTGGGGATGGTCTCCTTGGCTTCGGGGGAATCCACTGGCTTCAGGTAGGGCAGATCGTTCTGCCACACCTGTCCCGCAGCCCGGGTCAGCCCTGCGGAGCTGGAATGGAACACCGCCAGAATCGGAATGCCGCCATAGAGGATAGCCTCCCCATCGGTAGACGTCACCGCATCACGGACCTTTTTCTCATAAGCGTCCGCCTGTGCCCCCCAGTTGGCCCGGGCCTGCTCCATGGCGATATACGCCTGACAACAGGTAGAGTCTGTGCAGATGTCCGCCGTGTCCCCGTGGCTGCTGCCGGCTGTCAGCTTGTAAAGGGTATAGGTCCGGGCTGCCACCGCCTGAGCCTTCAGCGCCTCCTCTGCAAAGGACGCCGGCATCTCCGCCGCCGTGACGCCCACCAGATACTCCGCCAGCGTCATTTCCCGCACAGTCTCTCCGTCCAGCACCCGCAGGGTCCGGTCCGCGTCATAAACAGCCTTTACCGCAGGCTGGACCGGAGCCGTCTGCTCCGTCCGGGGTAATTCCGTATACTCCGGCACCTCCGCCGGTTCCCGGGCTACGGCCAAGGGCAGCAGAAACAGCCCCAGCAGCGCCGCCACCGAGGTCAAAGCCGTATTTTTCCAAAGCTGCATAGCGATTCCTCCTTTGCTTGTCCAATCTATGCAGTCAACTGCGGAAACATACCCCCAGATACGGTTTTCTGCACACAAAGACCGGCAGACGCTCCGCACGTCTGCCGGTTTTTCAAGGAAACCAATTATTTTTACTGTATGATTGCTGATACGGTATCCGCAGTCCCGTGCCGCCGCTCACTCCGCCATCAGGTTGTCATTTTCCATGATGAAGGGCCGGGTGGTATCCTGTCCCCAGGAGGTATCGTACTTTGCCATCAGATAATCGCGCAGTTCCGCCCGATTTTGTAACTTTACCAGCCGGTACGGTTCCTGGAAGGCAACCTTCTCGATCAGACAGAAGCTCCCGTCCTCCACAGGCAGCAGCACCCCAACATGCCCCACAAACAGCGTATTCTCCGTGTCCGAGAACCTGTCATGCAGGACAACGGAGATTAGCCGGGCGGGGCTGTCCGAGAATGCGACGCCCCGGGCGGCCCAGCCCGCCTGAAGCGTCTGGGCCTGCTCGTCCACATCCGTACTGTCTGCGGCGGGCACCGGCGCGAACAGCGCGCAGAACTTAGCGGTACTGTCTCCGCAGAGGACGGCGGGATCTTCGGTCAGCGTTTCCAAATCCAGGAAAAGTGTATCCTCTCCCTGAGTCTTCGGCTGATCCGCTCCGACGGTGACGAACTCACCGAACAGGCTGAATGCCGTAATGCGGCAGTTATAGCCGGGGAAGTCACCGTTTTTCTCCGCCCACAGATCCTGCATCTCATAGGGATCGTACTTGGTGTCGGTGGGGACAGCGCGCTCAAAGCCGTTCGTCAGCCATTCACTCTTAACACTGGCGTTGAACTGGTCCACCCGGTCAAAAAGGCCGCGGATCCGGGTCTCGTCTATGCCCGCGTTCTCAAGCAGCTCTGCGTCGGCTGCGGGACGTCCGGCTCTGTTTTTCCGCCGCAGCCGGCAAGGGAGGCAGGGATGAGGCTGACAGCCGCAAGGATCGCCAGCAGATGGTTTTTCCGATTCATAAATTACGTTACCTTTCCTGTGTTCGTCCATTCTGCGATGCAGAACAGAGTGCATCATACGTCTTTATACTATACACATATTGGCGAAAAATATCTATGCAGAATTCCGGGGGCCACCTTGACCGCTGCGGTTTCCTCCTGTTTTCCCATAAGATCTGCCGCATATGGACAGCGCATACCGCAAGCAGAATGTGCATAAAACTTCATGCACCATTTCCGGTTGCCCCGCAGGGGCGAGGAAGTGGCACATTTCTTATTTTGCTACACTTTTGCATAGCAAAAAAGGAACACCACCCTGACGGATGGTGTTCCTATTTGGTGCCGGTGGTGGGACTCGAACCCACACGGTATCGCTACCAACGGATTTTGAGTCCGTCACGTCTACCAATTCCATCACACCGGCATTAACGTTGTTCATTATATCGGATGAATGGCCAAAATTCAAGAGGAATTTATGTTTTCGCCGTAAAATCCCTGATTCTGCTGGAAGAATGGCGGTTCCCTCTTGTAAAGAACGAAAAATAGGAGTATTATGCTTATAATTGTACCAACAACACAAAGGACGGATCAAACTATGAGTTACACAAAAATCGCGAAAATTTTTGCAGACAGCGAAGCGCTCTCCGGCCAGACCGTTTCCGTGGGCGGCTGGGTCCGCACCATCCGGGATCTGAAGGGCTTCGGCTTCATCGAGCTGAATGACGGCTCCTGCTTCCGCAATCTTCAGGTGGTGATGGAGGCAGAGGCCCTCTCTAACTATAAGGACATCGCCGCCCAGAACGTAGGCGCGGCTCTGATCGTCACCGGCGTTGTGACCCTGACACCGGATGCCAAGCAGCCTCTGGAGTTGAAGGCCACCGAGATCGCCGTGGAGGGCATCTCCACTCCGGACTATCCCCTGCAGAAAAAGCGCCACAGCGTAGAGTTCCTGCGGACTATCCAGCACCTGCGTCCCCGGACGAACCTGTTCTCCGCCACCTTCCGGGTGCGGAGCGCGGCGGCCTACGCCATCCACAAGTTCTTCCAGGATCGCGGCTTTGTCTACGCCCAGACCCCCATCATCACCGCCAGCGACTGCGAGGGCGCCGGCGAGATGTTCCAGGTGACCACGCTGGACCTGAACAACGTCCCCAAGACGGAGGACGGTCAGGTGGATTACAGCCAGGACTTCTTCGGCAAGAAGACCAGCCTGACGGTGTCCGGCCAGCTGAACGCCGAGAACTTCGCCATGGCCTTCGGCAATGTCTATACCTTTGGTCCTACCTTCCGTGCGGAGAATTCCAACACCCAGCGTCACGCCGCTGAGTTCTGGATGGTGGAGCCTGAGATGGCCTTCACCGATTTGAACGGCTATATGGATACCGCCGAGGACATGATCAAGTATATCATCCGCTATGTGATGGAGCAGTGCCCTCAGGAGATGGACTTCTTCAACCAGTTCGTGGATAAGGGCCTGCGGGAGCGGCTGGAGCACGTGGCTTCCTCCGACTTCGGCCGGGTGAGCTACACGGAAGCGGTGGATCTGCTGAAAAAGAGCGGCGAGAAGTTCGACTATCCCGTGGAGTGGGGCATCGACCTGCAGACCGAGCATGAGCGCTATCTGACGGAGCACATCTTCAAGCGTCCTGTATTCGTCACCGACTATCCCAAGGACATCAAGGCTTTCTATATGCGCCTGAACGATGACGGCAAAACCGTGGCCGCGGCGGACTGCCTGGTGCCTGGCATTGGCGAGATCATCGGCGGTAGCCAGCGCGAGGAGCGTCTGGATGTGCTGGAAGCCCGCATCAAGGAGCTGGGCATGAATCCGGAGGATTACAAGTATTACTGCGACCTGCGGCGCTACGGCTCCTGCCGTCACGCAGGCTATGGCCTGGGCTTCGAGCGGATGGTGATGTATCTCACCGGCGTGAACAACATCCGCGACGTGGAACTGCATCCCCGCACTGTGGGCAACGTCTTTCCGAAAAGAGAGACCGCTTTTTTCTCCCGTATGCACAAATTTCTCTGGAAAACCTCAAATATTTCAGGCATTCCGCCATGCGCGGACAGTTGACATTCCGCGGCGCATATGATAGGATACGGCTATCTTCAACAACGGAATACCGGCAATGGAAGCCCATAGGAAAACGACGTAAGTCTACCGAAGGAGTAAAACTCTCAGGTGTCCGCCGTGCGGACAGGACTATGGGTGGATGCGGCTCTGGAGAATCCCGGCTCACCGGGTACCGAAGGTGAAAGGCGGCATGACCGCTGAATCTCTCAGGTAAAAGGACAGAGTGATCTGACGCAGCGGCAGGCAGGGCGGAGAGATCCGTCAGGCAGGCCGCAGGCTTCACCGTTTGCGGCGGGGCTGCGTCAATCTCCTGTACTGCGTTCTTCGGGCGGCTGCATTGCCAGCCGCTCCGTTTTTTATCACCGCGGCAAAGATCCCGCCGTCGGTGAAACCGTGTGCAGGAGGAAAAAACTATGGAATCGATCGTCGCAAAACTGGACGCTGCGCTTTATCCCGCTGTATGCAGCGTCAACACGTACCTGTCCAACTACATTCTGGTCTTTCTGCTGGTGGCTGTCGGCCTGTGGTACAGCATCAAGACCCGCTTTGTTCAGGTCCGCTGCTTCGGTGAGGGGTATGCGCAGAGTGTTCGGCAATCTGACCCTCAACGGCAAAAAGCATGACAGCGGCATGAGCTCCTTTCAGGCATTGGCCACCGCCATTGCCGCTCAGGTAGGCACCGGCAACATCGTAGGCGCCTCCGGCGCTATTCTGACCGGCGGCCCCGGCGCCATCTTCTGGATGTGGGTCATCGCCTTCTTCGGCATGGCCACCATCTATGCTGAAGCCACGCTGGCCATCAAGACCCGGATCAAGGCAGCAGACGGCACCATCCACGGCGGCCCTGTCTATTACATCACCACCGCGTTCAAAGGCGGCTTCGGCAAATTCCTGGCGACCCTTTTTGCAGTCGCCATCATTCTGGCTCTGGGCTTCATGGGCTGCATGGTGCAGTCCAACTCCATCGGCGAGTGCTTCCAGACCGCCTTTGGCATCCCTTCCTGGATCGTGGGTGTGGCGCTGGTCATCATCTGCGGCATCATTTTCCTGGGCGGCGTTCAGCGGCTGGCCGCCGTTACGGAAAAAATCGTCCCCATTATGGCGGCAATCTTCCTGCTGGGCGGTCTGGTCATCCTGATCTTCCGCATCCGGTACGTCCCCGCCACCTTCGGCATGATCTTCAAGTACGCCTTTGAGCCTCAGGCCATCGTGGGCGGTTCTTTCGGCTACGCCATCAAGCAGGCCATCTCTCAGGGCGCCAAGCGTGGTCTGTTCTCCAACGAGGCCGGTATGGGCTCTACCCCCCATGCCCACGCTCAGGCCAACGTGAAGGATCCTCACGAGCAGGGCGTTGTGGCGATGATCGGTGTGTTCATCGACACCTTCGTGGTGCTGACCCTCAATGCGCTGGTCATCATCTGCACCCTCTACACTGCTGACGGCCCTCTGGCGGGCGGCTATGTGGGCGATGTGACCTCCACCCTCAGCAAGACCAACCTGGCCCAGACCGCCTTCGGCTCCGTGATGGGTGCCGGCCTGGGCGCCAAGTTCGTGGCCATCTGCCTGTTCTTCTTCGCTTTCTCCACGGTTCTGAGCTGGAACCTGTTCGGCAAGATCAACGCCATCTGGCTTTTCGGCAAGAAGAACCCCAAGGCCTGCACCGTGATCTACACCCTCATCGCCCTGGTGTTCATCCTGATGGGCACCATGATGAGCAACGATCTGGTGTGGGAGCTGACGGATATGTTCAACAACCTCATGGTCATTCCCAACGTCATCGCCCTGTTCGCCCTGACCAAAATGGTAGTCGGCAGCGCGGAAAGCAAGCTCGCACAGTAAATGAGAGCGATCTGTATTGTGCTTATTTACTTTCAAAAAAAACGTTATAAAAAAGAACCAGGACATTCATAAGAATGTCCTGGTTCTTTGGCGGAGATGGAGGATTTGAACCCCCGCACGCCTTGCGGCGCCTACCGGATTTCGAATCCGGACCCTTCAGCCACTTGGGTACATCTCCAAGCAACCCCATTTACCCGCCGCACACAGGCGGTCAAATCCAAACTCTGTGGGGACTGCGTTAGCTATTATGACATATTTTCACGGCTATTGCAAGAGAAATACTTGCGCAGCGAAGGAACACAGCATAGAATGGGCATATCTTACCTGTGCGGATGGCGAAGGAGGAAGTGCTATGGCCATGCGGGTCTATATTCTTGATGATGCCGCAGCTTACCAAAACTATGCACTGGCGGTGGAACGTGCCGGAGGGATTCCCTGCTTCGGGAGCCGGCCGGCGGACTGCGACTGCTTGCTGCTGCCCGGCGGCGGGGACATGGAATCCTGGCGTTACGGCCAGAAAAACACAGCCTGCCGGGATCTGGAGCCGGAACGGGACGCGCTGGAACTGGATCTGCTGGCGGATTTTACGGCCCTTGGCAAGCCGGTCCTGGGTATATGCCGGGGAATGCAGACCATCAATGTGTTTTTCGGCGGCGATCTGGTGCAGGACTGGCCAGGACACAGCGCCATAGAAGGCGTTGACCGGCTCCACAGCGTTCAAAATGCACCGTCCTTTCTGCGGGAGCTATACGGAGAGCGCTGTGTGGTCAACAGCTGCCACCACCAGATCATTGGCCGCCTGGGAACCGGTTTGGAGGTTTTGCAACGGGCGGAGGACGGCGTAGTAGAGGCCTTCCGACACAAAACCTTGCCGGTTTGGGGGATCCAATGGCACCCGGAACGGCTGACAGCGGACTGCCAAACGGGCACGGTGGACGGACTGGCGGTATACCGGGCGTTTCTATCTCAGGCAGCCTTGTAAGAGCTCTGCCTGTTAACCGCAGGCCGTATCCGGATCGGACAGGAACTGTGCACCACGATCCACCAATACGCGGAAAATCCGGTCGCAAAGATTTTCTGTAAAGGGTAAGATGAAGGGTAAACACCATTTCAGCGCAGCAAAAAATCCCTCAAAGCCTTGCGGCTCTAAAGGGATTTGTTTGGTGGACGATACAGGACTCGAACCTGTGACCCCCTGCACGTCAAGCAGGTGCTCTAGCCAGCTGAGCTAATCGTCCGAAGCGGAACGTGTATATATTACATGAGTTCCGCCGCTTTGTCAAGCCTTTTTTCGTTTTTTCTCAAAAAGTTTTCCAAGGTGCTTTATGTCGGCAAATTTTTCCGACAGGCAACTCCCTTTCAGCGCTTATTCCACGTTGAACTGCCGCAGGCCCGCCAGGTCTGTGACCGGCAGAGAGAACGCCAGCGCCTGGGCCTCGGTCTGCATTCCGGCCTTTTCCATAATGGCCTTCATGATGGGCTTCCGGGTCTCCGCCGAGGCGAGAATAAAGATCAGTTCCTTCTCCGACGCCAGCGACACGCCGAAGAATTTCTTCGCCAGCTCCGTTCCGGTCCCCTTTGCGTGGACCGCCGTGCCGCCGGTAGCCCCAGCCGCCCGGGCTGCGTCCATAACCTGATCCGTAGCGCCCTGATTGGCGATCACAACGATCAGCTCGTGGGTCAATTTCTTTTCCATGCGGTCCTCCGCCTCCCCCTGTAACAAATAATTTTTGGCAGACGCGCCGCCGATGCTGGACACCGGCACCGCCATCATAACGCCTCGGCCCGGAACATCCAGCCAGAGGTCCTTGGCTGCTTTCCGGAGCAGCCCCTTCCGGCTGGGCAGCATACACAGCAGCACTGCCTTTTCCGTAGCTTCCAGCCCCAGACAGTCTAAAACCTCCGTGGTGGCGGTGCCACGGCCAAGAGCCGTGAGCACCAGCGTTGCCCCCTGTTCCCGGAACCAAGCGGAGAAGTCTCCGCCCCGGCTCCGGTCCGTGATGGTAAGGATCAGATCAGCAGACATATAACTTCCCCCCTTACAGTTCGATGATCTCGTCGTCCGCCGCCGGCATCTCCGGTGCAGGCGCGGCAGGTGCTTCCGCCGCGGCCTTCTTCAGCTTGAGCTGATAGACAAGGCCCAGCAGTTGGATGGTGATAAGCGGCGTCATGGCCACCATGGCCACTACGCCGAAAGCGTCTGTTACCACATTGCCGCCCAGAGTCTCACAGGCCCCCATAGCAAAGGGCAGCAGAAACGTGGCCGTCATGGGACCAGAGGCCACGCCGCCGGAGTCGAAGGCGATGGCAGTGAAGATCTTCGGCACCACGAAGGATAAGCCGATGGCGCACAGGTATCCCGGCACCAGCAGGGCAAAAATAGAAACGCCCGTCAGGACACGCAGCATGGCGAGACCAATGGACACCGCCACGCCGATGGACAGGCTGGTGCTCATAGCCTTGCCGGGGATAGCCCCGGAGGTCAGCTCCTCCACCTGCCGGTTCAGCACATGGACGGCAGGCTCCGCCTGCACGATGAACCAGCCCATCAGCATACCGATGGGGATCAAGACCCAGCTTTGCTCCAAAGCCGCGATCTGGCGGCCCAAATAGCTGCCGGCGGGTAAAAAGCCCACATTCACGCCGGTCATAAACAGAACCAAACCGATATAAGTATACAGGAGTCCCACGGTGATTTTCAACACATTTTTTCGAGGCAAATGCAGAGACGTCACCTGAAACACGGCGAAAAAGGCCGCAATTGGCGCCAGCGCCGCCCCCATTTCCTTTGCGTAGACCGGAAGGCCCTGAGCGAACAGCCGCCACAGCTCCCGGCTGTCCCCGGCCTCCGGCACTACGGAGGGCACATAGCTTCCCGCTGCCGGGTATGCCAGTGCCAGCGTCAGCACCGCCAGCACCGGCCCCACGGAGCACAGCGCCACCAGACCGAAGCTGTCCTCGCCGGCCTTGCCGTCGCTTCGGGTGGAGGACACGCCCAAGCCCAGCGCCATGATGAAAGGCACGGTCATAGGCCCGGTGGTCACGCCGCCGGAGTCAAATGCCACCGCCAGAAAATCCTTAGGGGCAAAGGCCGCCAGAGTAAAGATCACGATGTAGGACGCGATGAGCAGGCCGTTCAGCGGGATCTGGAACAGGATACGCAGCAGTGCTACCACCAGAAAGATCCCTACGCCCACGGCCACCGCCCCGATCAGGACGGCGTTAGGGATCCCCGGCACCTGCCCCGCCAAAACCTGAAGATCCGGCTCGGAAATAGTGACGATGATGCCGATAAGCAAGCTGACACACACCACCACCCACAGCTTCCGGGATTTGGTCATCTGCGCGCCCACTCGTTCACCAATGGGGAGCATAGCGGTATCCGCCCCCAGGGTAAACAAGCCCATGCCCACGATCAACAGCACAGCGCCTACCAAGAACGCCAGCAGCACGTCCGTTGGGACCGGAGCCGCGGTAAAACACAAGATCAGCACGATCAGGGTAATGGGCACCACGGAGGCCAGCGCCTCCCTCACCTTTTCACCCAATATCGTTTTCGTCTGGCCGATCTGGTCCCGCCACTTCTTCCGCAGTCCTGCAAACAAACGCACCGCCTCCTTCTCTGATGATCACTTGATGGATTTATCATACCATTTTTCACCTTAGCATCGCAACTTTTTGTCTGAATCTTTTCAAATTATTAACAATATATGGAAAAAGTGCTGTGCACGCCCTTGTGATTCCGCAAAAACTGCCCGGCTGTTGCCGGGCAGTCAGCGTGTCGAAAAAGTCTTTTCTCCCCGCTGAGCCAGTTTTCAGAACTTTATAAAAGTTCTGAAAACTAAGGATTTCAATGGCGCAGGACACCCTTCTTGGGTTTCCCGCGCACACCCTTCCTTTCCGTTGCGGAGAATCTACCTCTTTATCGACAGCCTCACTGCCCGGCTGTTGCCGGGCAGTTCCCTACTTGCTTCGTTCCTCCAGCGTTTTTGCCAGCTCTGCCGCAAACAGGCGGGCGGCCAGCTCCGCCTCCTCCGGGGCGTTTCCGGCGGTCCCCACCTCCACCAGCAGAGAACCTGTGGTGGCGTGTTGATTGTACCGGGAATTCCGCAGAAGCAGAGGCCGCATCAGCGTGGGATAGTCCGTCAGCGCCTGCTCCTGCACCGCCACCGCCAGCCGCAGATTCTCCATCCAGTCGGGATGGCTCAGTCCGCCGCCGTCGCTGCCCATGATGAGGGAGAGTTGCGCCGCCGTCCCCTGTCCCTCGATCTTCGACACCACTTTCACCTGACTGCCGTCGGACGCCTCGATAGCGTCCCGGTGGACATCCAGTACGAAGCGGATAGATGGGTACTCTTTCAAATACCGGTCGATCCCCGCCAGAGAGCGGTCATAGGCCCCGGCGTACTCCGGATAGTCATACAGGGTCCGGTCATGGAGCACGGAGATCCCCGCCTGAGCAAATACCTCTGCCATGGCGTCCCCCATGCGAACCACATTGTACCGGGAATCCGTGGTGCGGTGGTCCCCGGACCAGACGATGCCGTCATCCACCGCCGGAGTATAGCCCTCGCTGCCGTGGCTGTGCAGAATCAGGATCTGCGGCGCTTCGCCGGTCAGCTCCGCCGCGAAGGGCTTCAGTAGTTCCTCGTTGGAGAGGGTATATTGGGTGGTGTTTCGGATGTAGACCTTCCCGCAGACGGTGTAGCCGCTGGGGTCTGTGGGGATCAGGGTCTTTGCCGTCACGCCGTTGTCTGCCCCAGCTGTCACCGGAGCGGGCTGGGACTCCTCCCGCACCGGCTGGGTCACAGGGGCGGGGCGTTCGTCCTCCGGTTCCTCCGCCGCCTGACGCCGCAGGTCGGAGATCTCCCCGCGGGCGGAAAGCAAGATCGGCGCCTGACTCAGCATCAGCACGGACGGCGCCGAAAGGCCGTCCCTCTGCCCCATGTCCCCTAACTGCCACTGGAGCAGCGCCAGTGGCAATTCCCTCTTCACGGCCATCCACGCTCCGGCGGCGTCAACGCTGCCCGCCGTGGCATAGACGGTCCACAGTGTCACACCCGCCAGCAGCAGCGCGCCCAACCGCTGAGAGAGCCTTGCAAACATCTTTCGTTCCATTCACCTCACCTCTTGGGACAACCTTATGCGCCACAAATCAAAAAAATGACCATCCAATGAAAAACCGCCCGACACATTTGTGCCGGACGTTCCTCTATCTCAATACCATTTATCCAAATTCATTCCGCGAGGCTTCGCATCAGGGCGATCTCTTTGGCATAGCCGGGCAGCTCATTGGGTGTTTCCAGGCAGAAGGGCAGATTTTTCAGCGCCGGATGATTCACCACCCGGGCCAGGGCCTCCTGTCCAATGCAACCCTCCCCGATCCGGGCGTGGCGGTCCTTGTGGGCGCCGCAGGGATTCAGACTGTCATTCAAATGAATGGCCCGCAGCCGCTCCAGTCCGATGGCCCGGTCAAATTCCGTCAAAACGCCGTCCATATCGTGAATGATGTCATACCCGGCGTCGGAAACGTGGCAGGTGTCCAGACAGACGCCTATCTTCCCCGTCAGTTCCACCCGGTCCAGAATTTCCCGTAGCTCCTCAAAGCGTCCGCCTACCTCGCTGCCCTTTCCGGCCATGGTCTCCAACAGCACCGTGGTGGACTGCTCCGGGGTCAGGATGGCGTTGAGTCCTTCCGCGATATAGGTGATCCCGGCTTCGGTCCCCTGTCCCACATGGCTGCCGGGGTGGAAATTGTAAAGCTGCCCCGGTATGTGCTCCATACGGCGCAGATCGTCCGCCATGGTATCCCGTGCGAAAAGACGGTTCTTTTCCTCCGCGCCGCAGAGATTCAGGGTATATGGGGCATGGGCGATGATCGGTGCGAAGCAGTGATCCTTCATGAGCGCCGCCAGCGCCGCCGCGTCCGTCGGGTCCAGTTCCTTGGCCTTGCTCCCTCTGGGATTCCGGGTGAAAAACTGAAAGGTGTCCGCCCCCAGTTCCAACGCCTGCCGGCCCATAGCCAGAAAGCCCTTGGAGGATGATAAATGACAGCCGATGTGCAGCATAGAAACCTCCCGAAAAATAGTTTCTTCATTATAGCACACCGGCTGCCGCCTGTCACGGGTCTTATTTACGGAGTCTCCGCCTCTATCTCACCGTCCTGCGGCGTATCGGACAGAAACAGTTCCTCCGCCTGCCGCTGAACGGCGATCAGGTCCTCCCGGAGCTGTCGGAGCGTTTCTTCGGTATCTGTCAATGCGTTGAACAGAAGCAGGTATTCTTTCGTCAGTGTATGGTTCATATAGTATCCTTTCTTTTCCGAACGAATTGCAATTTCGGAATACGGCTCTATCATACAAAATTTCCGGCTGCTTTTATGTCGCATTTTGTCGAACACATGCGTGTTTTTGTCATGAACGGGCATTATTTTTCCAAGCAAGCGGAATCTTGTCCCAAAAAGCGGTTGCAGGTCCAGATGTCGGATGCTATGATAATAGGGCAAATGATCGTGCAAGGAGGCACTTATGAGTCCTGCGTCAACTGAGAAATTCCTTTTGGAACAATATGCCGGGCATCCCGCGTCCCAGCTTCAGGATCTGCGCAAAGCCCTCTACCAAAGCGTCTTTGGCTGCGGACACCTGATCACGGATACCTCCGCCGCCGCAGAGGGTATCCGGAGGGGAGGCCGCAGAAGCCGGACCGTGCAGCCGGGAGATTGAAGCGCTGGACGGTCCCTGGTCCGGGTGCAGCTGGGCGTTCAGGCAGACGGCCTGACCCCTGAAACGTTGGCTTGCATTTTTGCCCGGTCTGCCGCCATGCCTCATGGCGGTACAGATACCTTACAGGAAAAGCTGACGGTCCTGCGGCGGCTGATCCACTCCGGCGCTCTGCCCTATTCCCCGGCAGAGGCCGATGCGGAGCTGGATGACTGGCGAAAAAACGGTTTTCCCGCCTGCCGCCACTCCGAGGAATACCGGGCCGCCTACCGTCCAGCTTACCGGGTGCTGCACCGCACTTATGTCCGCCTGCTGCCGCTTCTGGCGGCCATTGACCGGGCCTTGGCGGAAAACCCTCGGGTCCTGCTGGCCATTGAGGGCGGCGCCGCCAGCGGCAAAAGCACTCTGGCAGATCTGCTGACGGCGATTTATCCCGATACGGCGCTGTTCCATGCCGACGATTTCTTCCTCCGTCCGGAGCAACGGACCGCCGCGCGCTACGCCCAGCCCGGCGGCAATCTGGACCGGGAGCGGTTGGAATCGGAGATCCTGATTCCTATCAGTCGGAACGAAGCCGCCGTTTACCGTCTTTTCGACTGCCGCACCCTGTCCCTCCGGGAGCCGGTGACCGTCCTGCCGGGGCGGCTGAATATCGTGGAAGGCAGCTACAGCTTTCACCCGGAATTGGCCCGTTATTACGATCTGTCCGTCTTTTTGGACATTTCCCCGGAAACCCAGCGAAGCCGTATACTGAAGCGCAACGGTCCGGAGTGGGGTCAGCAGTTTTTTGACCGTTGGATCCCCTTGGAGCAAACTTATTTTCACGAAACAGACACTCAGGGCCGCTGTACGCTGGCCTTAAAGGAGGAAATACGATGAAGCTCGTTGTGATCGATGGTCAGAGCGGCCGCACAGGTGCGCTGCTGGTAGAACGGGTCCGGGCGGTGGGACTTCCCTTGGAACTGTTGGCGGTAGGCACCAATGCCATCGCCACTGCCGCCATGATGAAGGCCGGGGCCCAGCGGGGCGCCACCGGTGAAAACCCGGTTCTGGTGGCTTGTCGGGACGCGGACATCATCGCCGGTCCCATCGGTATTCTGATGGCGGACGCCCTCATGGGGGAGATCACCCCCGCTATGGCGGTGGCCGTGGGCCAGAGCCGGGCCCAGAAGGTACTGCTGCCGGTGAATTCCAACTGCGGCAAGATCGTGGTCGGCGTCCGGGACCTGACTCTCTCCCGGATCATGGATGAGGCGGTGGAGGTCCTGCGGGAGCTGTGCGGTCTGTCCGCGCAGCCGCTCTGAACAAAGAACGCAAAAAGTGCCTGAGATTTGAAATCTCAGGCACTTTTTCATCTTTACACACCGCCGAACCGGAACACCACGCCTACCGCTGCAGAAAGGCCGATGAACACAATGGGATGCCACTTTTTCGTGAACTTCACCCAGTTAGTCAGCACCAGCAGCACCGCCGCCAGCGCCAGACCCATCCAGCTTACCGTACCGTCCCAGGAAAACCGCATAAAAAAGAGAATCCGGGACTGCAGTGCTGGTGACGCGCAGAAGCACCTGTAAGACAACGCCGGCACAAGCCGCACCGATCAGGCCGCTGGAGGCGGGCCGCAGGCCGTAAAAGGCGTTCTCCACATAGTTACTGTTCCTGAACTTGGTCAGCATGGCCGCCACGATCAAGATGACGATGATAGAGGGCGTCACCTCACCGATGGTGGCGATGACCGCTCCGGGGATGCCCGCCACGGTGAAGCCCACATAGGTGGCCATGTTGATGCCGATGGGGCCGGGAGTGGACTCGGAGACCGCCAGCATATTCATCAGGTCCGTCTGGCTGTACCAGCCAGTAGCAAGGCCGATGTTTTTCAGGAAGGGCAAGGTGGCAAGACCGCCGCCCACGGCGAACAGGCCCGTCTTGAAAAATTCCCAGAAAAGACGCAGATAGGTCATTTCGCAGCCCTCCCTTCCAGGTTTTTCAGCAAAATCCCCGCCACAGCGGAGACCACCACAAACCACACCGGAGAAATATGCAGGAACAAGCTTCCCGCCATGACGATCAGGAAAATGGCCGCCGTCCGCTTATCCACCACAGATTTTTTCAGCAGCTTCAGCACCGCGTTGAAGATCAGCACACGCACACGCACACCCGGATCCCGGCGAAGGCGTTCTGCACCCAGGCCAAATGGGAGAAATTCGTGATCAATCCCGCCAGGATCGAAATAATGACCAAAGAAGGAAACACCACGCCCAGCGTGGCCACGATGCCTCCTAACCAGCCCCGGTGCTTCTGGCCGATGAAGGTGGCGGTGTTGACGGCGATGACGCCGGGGGTGCACTGGCCGATGGCGAAATAGTCCGTCAGCTCCTCATCGGTAGCCCAACCCTTGTTCTCCACCACCTCACGCTGCAAAATGGGCAGCATGGCATAGCCGCCGCCGAAGGTCATGACCCCCACCTTGGCGAAGGTTCCGAACAAATCCAGATATTCGTTCATTCAGTTCTCCTCTTTCCAACATCAAATTGGAGTTTTATTATACTCTTTCTGAGCAAAAAAACAAGCCCGGCCCCCATGTGATACTTCACAAAGGGACCGGGACAAGGAAGGCCGAAAATCAGGGAAGCTGAATATGCGTCCGCTTCAGGGACCGCCGCAGAGCCACGCACAGCGGGGGCGCCAGAATGATGGCCACCGCGCCGTTGAACAGGGAAGCGGGGATCTTCAGAGGCAGAGCCGCCGCCGCCACGGAAGCGGTAAGGCCACCCATCAGCAGGCCGTCATACGCAAAGGACTTGAAGAAATAGAGAATGTAGTAGGCCACGCAGCCCAGAGCCGCGGAGACGGTGCAGCGCCCGTAAGCAGGCGTCTCCCGGTCCTTCATGGCTAGGCCGGCTACCATACCCATAACGCCTTTGGTGAGGAAGGTGATCCAGCACTCCGGAGCGTAGGCCGGGTTGGTCAGGTCATAGATGGCGGAACCCAAGCCGGAGGCAAAACCGCCCACAGGCCCCAGCAGCAAGCCGGACAGGCAGCACATGATGTTGGCCAGAGTAAAGGAGGTGCGGCCGCCGATGGCGATGGGCATGGTGATCCGCAGATAGTTGCTGACAAACACCAATGCCGTCATCATGCCCAGCATGGTCAGCTTATTGACATTCTTCTCATTCCGATTCATAAAAAGCACTCCTAAGTTGTTTGTTGAAGCTATCATAGCATGCAATTGACTTTGTGGCAAATGCCAGTTCTTATAAATTTGATAAGGTCAGTTTTGACAAGAGCAGTCCCGCGGCTTTTGGGCCGCGGGACTGCTTTGCTTCACTGTTTATGCCTTGGGTTCTTCGGACTCGAACACGGTCTTGGCGCTGGCCGCCAGACCCGCCAAGCCCTGCAATTCACTGGGGATAATGATCTTGGTAGCCTTGCCGTCCGCCACCTTGGTCATGGTCTCCAACGCCTTCAGTTTCACCACCTGATCGTTGGGCGCAGCCTCGTTCAGCAGCTTCAGGGCATCCGCCGTGGCCTGCTGGACCTTCATAATGGCCTCGCTCTCTGCCTCGGCCGCCAGAATTTTCGCGGTCTTTTCCGCCTCGGCCTCCATGATCTTCGCCTGCTTGGCGGCGTCGGCCCGCAGGATGGCAGACTGCTTCTCGCCCTCCGCCACCAGAATCTGGCTCTGCTTCTGGCCCTCGGCCTGAAGGATGGATTCACGACGCTCCCGCTCCGCTTTCATCTGCTTTTCCATGGCGTTCTGGATCTCCTTGGGCGGGATGATGTTTTTCAGCTCCACCCGGTTGACCTTGATGCCCCAGGGGTCCGTGGCCTCGTCCAGAATGGAGCGCATCCGGGAGTTGATGGTATCACGGCTGGTAAGGGACTGGTCCAGCTCCATATCGCCGATGATGTTTCGCAGCGTGGTGGCCGTCAGGTTCTCGATGGCGCTCATGGGGTGCTCCACGCCGTAGGTATAGAGCTTGGGGTCGGTAATCTGGAAGTAGATGACCGTGTCGATCTGCATGGTGACGTTATCCTTGGTGATGACAGGCTGGGGGGCGAAATCCGCCACCTGCTCCTTCAAGCTCACCTTTTGGCAACGCGCTCGATAAAAGGCACCTTCAGATGCAGGCCCACATTCCAAACGGTGCGGAACGCGCCCAGCCGCTCCACCACATAGGCCCGGGACTGCTGAACAATGACGATATTGCTGACAACCAGGATCAGGAGCAGCGCAACGAGGATAGGAACAATGATCCACTTCATAATGAGTACCTCCACTTTTACAACGGTTTCCAAAGGGCTTGCTGATTGGCTTCATCTTACTCTATTTTGACCGTCAGCGCAAGCGTCATTTCCGCTTTCGTTCCAAATTGCAGAAAAAAGAAAGAGAAACGCGGACAGTCCAATGGACTGTCCGCGCTCCCCCTTTCCAAAACAGAAAGCATGTATAAGAGAAGAGAAAATGGAAATTTACTTTGCAGCAGCCTTCTTCTTGCCGGTGATAGCGTCCATGAAGACAGCGATAGCGCCGTCGCCAGTGACGTTGCAAGCAGTACCGAAGCTATCCTGGGCGATGTACAGAGCGATCATCAAGCCGCACATGGTCTCATCGAAGCCCAGCATGGACTGCAGGATACCCAGAGCAGCCATGACAGCGCCGCCGGGGACGCCGGGGGCAGCAACCATGGTCACGCCCAGCATCAGAATGAAGGGGAACATCTTGCCGAAGCCGATGGACTGATTGGTCATCACCATAACAGCCATAGCGCAGCTGGTCAGGGTGATGGTGGAACCAGACAGGTGAATGGTAGCGCACAGGGGGCACACGAACTCGGCCATACCGTCAGAGACACCGTTATTCTTGGTGCACTGGGTGGTAACAGGGATAGTAGCCCAGTGCAGAACGAGGATCATAGCGAACACCTTGATGAAGGAGCCCATGATCTCCACGATGGTACCGGCATAAGCCAGCTTAGCGAAGATACCGTACACATGGAAGGGCAGCAGGGGGATGACGATGTTGCTGACCAGCTTGTCGATGATCTCAGCAAACTCGTTCATCACGGTCTTCATGGTGTTGCCCTTGATGACAGCCATGCCCAGGCCCAGGATGAAGGCCATCAGCAGAGCGGTCATAACGCCCATGATGGCGGGCATCTCAATGGTGAAGTAGCCGGAGAGCACAGTCTCCTCAGCGTTGGCGGCGTTCTCCATGAACATACCGGCGTGGACCATGTGGGGATACAGCAGGGAGGCCACAACGAAGGCCAGAGTACCGGAGATGATGGTGGAACCGTAAGCCACACCGGTGGTAGCGGCCAGGGTCTTACCAGCGCCGGCGCCCAGGTCAGCAATACCGGGGGCGACGAAGCCAATGATGATCAGAGGGATCACGAAGTTCAGGAAGTTGCCGAAGATGCTGTTGTAGGTAGCACCGATGCGGATGATGACCTCACCGAAGTCACCCATGCCGGGGGTCACGAAACCGACCACAATACCGAGTACGATGGCGATGACCAGTTTGAGCAACAGGCTCATCTTTTTCTTTTCTTTCATTTCTCTCGTCCGTGTGATCTCACACGGACATCCTCCTTTTCTGATTTTCCTTTTTTCTCTTCTTTTATATCCAGCTGCTGCCGCTTACGCGTCCAGCAGAGAATATCCCTTTGCAGTCAGCTCATCCTTGATCTTCTGCACGTGATCGGCGTTCCGGGTCTCCAGAACCATGGACACCACGCATGCGTTGACCTCAGAGTTGACATCCTCACGCTCGTGATGGATGCGGACCACGTTGGCGCCGGTGCCGCCGACAACGTTCAGCAGGTTGGCCAAGCTGCCGGCACGGTCAGCCAGCTTGGTGGTGATGGTAGCGAGACGGCCGCCGTAGGTCAGGCCGCGGGTGATGACGCGGGACAGGGTGGTCACGTCCACGTTGCCGCCGGAAACCACGCACACAGTCTTCTTGGTGGTATCGACCTTGCCGGACATGCAGGCAGCCACGGGAGTAGCGCCAGCGCCCTCGGCAACAGTCTTCTGGACCTCCAGCAGAGCCAGGATGGCAGCGGCGATCTCGTCCTCGCTGACGGTGACGATCTCGTCCACATACTTCTGGCACATCTCGAAGGTCAGGCTGCCGGGAGTCAGCACATGGATGCCGTCAGCCAGGGTCGCGGCATCGGGCACAGTGGTGACCTTACCGGCCTGACGGGAAGCATACATGGAAGCCACAACGCCGGCCTGCACGCCGATGACCTTGCAGGAGGGCTTGAGCTGCTTGATGGCGAAAGCCACGCCGGAGATCAGACCGCCGCCGCCGATGGGGACCACGACCTGCTCCACTTCGGGGAGCTGCTCCAGGATCTCCAGACCGATGGTGCCCTGACCGGCAATGACACGGATCGTTGAAGGGATGTGCGAAGGTGTAGCCGTGCTCCTTGGAGAGACGCTCGGCCTCGCGGGCGGCGTCATCGTAAACGCCGGGGACCAGAACCACTTCAGCGCCGTAGTTGCGGGTGGCCTCCACCTTGGAGATGGGAGCGCCCTCGGGCATGCAGATCACGGACTTGATGCCCAGTTTCGTGGCGGACAGAGCAATGCCCTGAGCATGGTTGCCGGCGGAGCAGGCGATGACGCCGTGAGAAGCTTCCTCCGGAGTCAGGGAACGGATCTTGTTGTAGGCGCCGCGAATCTTGAAAGCGCCGGTGAGCTGCAGGTTCTCAGACTTGATGTAAATGTTTTCGCCCAGCCGATTGGCATTTTCCAGCGGAGTCTTGCGGGCAATGCCCTTCAGAGACTCCTGGGCTTCCTGAATCATCTGTAAAGTTACCATAATAATCCCCCTATTTGTCTATGATTCAAAAACCACAATTAACTATACTGTCATTGTATGACGGACAGCGTTTGTTTTCAATACACATTTCCGCCAAATGTTCTTTCAATAAACACGCATTTTGCACAATATTGGCCTGATTATGGCCCTTTTTGGTTTCATTTTTCGCAAGAATGGCGTTCACTGGCGGACATCTGTGCATCATATCAAAAAAAGCAGGGAGGAAAATTCAAGTTACATCGTGCACTTTTTCAAATGCACTTTCTTGATAATGCAGGGAGAATTAGCGGGATTTTAAGGCGGCCGAGCCATCGGCACAGCTGACTGCCGGACAACTCAAGTATGACTGATTGGGGTGGGTGATGGGACTCGAACCCACAACACCTGGAACCACAATCCAGTGCTCTGCCAATTGAACTACACCCACCACATATAAAAACCGTTCAAGCCGACGCCGCCCAGAGAGCTGGTACGCCAGGAGGGACTCGAACCCCCGGCCCACTGCTTAGAAGGCAGTTGCTCTATCCAGCTGAGCTACTGGCGCAAATCTGGAGCAGGTGACGGGAATCGAACCCGCATCCCCAGCTTGGAAGGCTGGTGCCCTGACCATTGTGCTACACCTGCATTGCCCTCCGAGTAAATCGTCAGCTTGGTAAGGATACCACGGAAAGGCTTGATTGTCAAGCACTTGACGGCAATTTCTTGCGATATTTGAAAGAATTATTCAGTCAGAGAGACGATAAGCATTGCTTATGGGTTGGATAAAGGAATTACACACAGCGTTTCATTCAGCTGCTACCGGCTGTCACAGGCTGCGTTTGGTTGCCAAAGGTTGCCACGGATTCAGAATTATGTAAACCGGTTTTGATGTGCCGAAAATATTCAGCAGAGCTACCTCAGTCCATAATAGCCTGTCTCTCTTTCGGAGACATCCATTTCTGCTGCGAGCGACAGCAAAGTATGTTATACTACATTATATTGTATCGGATAAGACATCCGCAGCCATGGTATTCTTTTGGAAGGGGTGGGGCTGACATGAAAAAGAGGAGCGCTCTGTGTCTGCTGGCGCTTGCGCTGCTGTCCGTGATGACAGGGTGCGGAAAGGAGAAAGACACGGACCCGCTGACCGTGACGCTGTGGCATGTCTACGGCGGCGAGGTGGATTCCCCGCTGAACGGTTTGATCGAGCAGTTCAACAGCACTATCGGCGCGGAGCAGAATATCCGGGTGAAGGTAGAGCTGGTCAGCAACAGCGGCAGCATCCATAAAAGCGTGCTGGCCGCCGCCAACAGTGACCCAGGCGCCCCTTCCCTGCCGGATATGTTCGTGTCCTACCCCAAAACGGTGCTGGCTCTCCCGGATCAAGACATGATCGTGGACTACCAGGACTATTTCAGTCCGGAGGAACTGGGAACATTTATCCCCGCCTTTATGGAGGAGGGGCAGATCGGCGGACGGCAGGCCATCCTGCCCCTGGCCAAATCCACTGAGGTACTGTTCGTCAACCGGGCGCTGTTTGACCGCTGGGCAGCCACCTCTGGGGCCAGTTATGACGATCTGACCACCTGGGAAGGCATCTACGCCTTAGCGGAGCGGTATGCCGCGGACACTGGGAAGTGCTTTCTTGTCAATGACTATCACTTCAACTACTTTCAGGTAGGGGTGGAGTCGCTGGGGGAGAATTTTTTCCAAAATGACGGCGTCCGCTTCGGCCCAGCCTTTGAGCGGGCATGGGAGCCTTACGCCCACGCGGCGCTGGAGGGCGGTGTGTGGTTACAGGACGGCTACGCCACGGAATCTCTCCGCACCGGCGATACCATTGTCTCCGTAGCGTCCTCTGCCAGTGTACTCTATTACTCCGACACGGTGACTTACCCTGACAACACCTCGGAGCAGGTGACCATCGCCTCCATGCCCTACCCGGTGTTTGAGGGCGGTGAGAAGCTGGTCATGCAGCGGGGCGTGGGAATGTGCACAACAAAATCCACCCCGGAGCGGGAAAAAGCGTGTATTACCTTTCTTAAATGGCTGACGTCGCCGGAGCGAAACGTGGAATTTGTCACCAGCCTCGGCTATATGCCGGTGACGCAGGAGGCATTTGATGCCTACCTTCCCGCCGCTGTGGAGCAGCTCAGCAACCCCATGTATGTCTCTCTGTATGAAACCTATCTCAAGATGCGGGAATCCTACACCTTCTATTACGCGCCGCAGATGGAGAACTATCTGGATCTGGAAACACGGTTTGAAAATCTGTCCCGGCTGAAGCTGATGGCTGGCCGTGCCCAATATCAGGAGGGCTCCGGTACGGCGGAGGAGTTGGTTTGGGACACGCTGGACAGCTTTAAGTTAGATTACGGTACATAAGAGAGGGAGCGCCAATGCGGCCAATCAGGGAAGCAATTCAAAAAAAGCGTGCAGCCGGTTCCAGTATGGGGCTGCGGCTGCTGCTGTACTGGTTCACCATGGTGCTGCTGCTGATGGCGGCGATTTTGTCTACCCTGATGGCCACCGGCGTACTGTCCCATCCCGCGCATCAGCTGTCCGGAACGCTGGATATTCAGCAGAGGAACACTTACGCCGCTCTGGACTCCCAGATGGACGCACTGACAGCGCAAAGCATGGCTATGTCGGAAAAGCTGGGAAAAGAGCTGGACGCTTTTCTTGCCGCCAAGGGCATCGCCTTTGACGAGCTGAACAACAATCCGGATACCATTGCGGGGTTGGAAAAGCGCCTGTATACGCCTTTAAGCAACACTCTGGGCGCAGCCTCGTGCAGTGGGATCTTCTTCGGTCTGAACGTCACCGCCAACACCTCTCTGCCAAATGCAGAGGATTTCCGGGCGGGGTTATACCTCCGCTATTCCGGCTTACAGCCAACGGTGGCCTCCGAGCAGGATGTGATCTGCTTCCGGGGTGCGGCGGAAACGGCCCGGAGCTTGCAGCTTCAAATGCACAACCGCTGGAATCCGGAGCTGAACGCCGCTCTGATCCCCGGCAGCGATCAGGTCACCGCCTATCAGGGGGCCCGACTGGCAGATGGCTGCCTGTGGACAAAACGCACAGAGCTGCCGGACACTTGGGAGCAGGTCATGCTGCTGTGCGTACCCATTTTGGATGGCGGCGGTACCGTAAGGGGCTTTTGCGGTGCGGAGATCAGCGATCTTTATTTCAGTCTTTCCCATAATACAGTCCCCAGCGCCTTCGGCAATATGCTGACGCTGGCAGCCCCCATAGACGGCGACAGCCTGCTTCTCTCCGGGGCCATGCTGGGTGCCACTGACGGCTCCCGCCTGACGGCCAACGGCATTCTGCACATCAGCGACGGAAAATACTACACCACTTACAGCGATGGGAAGAACACCTATCTGGGGCGGCACCAGCTTCTGGATGCTGCCACGTGGGACGGCATCCCCCCTGCCGCTGTGACGCTGGTGCCGGACGGGACCTTCCGCAGCTATGAAAAGGGGTCCCAGATCGCATGGTTCTTAGGAGCGGTTCTCTTTCTGCTGGCCATGCTGGTGGTGGCAACGGTGCTGTCCCGCCAATTCGTAAAGCCCATCAACAAAAGTCTGGCGGCAGTCCGGGGCGGTGCAGAGATGGTCGCTTCCGGTATCCCGGAGATCGACGAGCTGCTTGCCGCCATCCGTGAAAGGCCAACGGGAACGCTGCCGCCGGATGTGGAGGCAAGGCTGCGAGGCTTTGCAGAGCGGGCCAGTACGCTGACCGGCACGGAACGTACCATCCTGCAATATTATATGGACGGCTATACCGTTAAGGATATCCCGGAGCTGGCGTGTATCAGCGCCAGCACGGTCAAGACCCACAATCGCAACCTTTACCGAAAGCTGGATGTGGATTCCTTTGACGAACTGAAGGTATATATCGAATTGTTTGCAAGCTGCGGCCGCAGCAGTGAACTGCTGAACAAGTAAATATTTTAATGAGCAGAGTGCACAATCCGATTTGCAGCGGGTTGTGCACTCTGTCTGCGCCTAAGGGTGATCTTTGAGTTTCCAGGCAAAATTCACCCTTATCGAGGAGATCCCAAAACCTACTATAACTGTTTGGATCAACTATGCAAACGCGTAAAAATGTGAAGGAGCAGACCGCAGGTACGGTCTTGCACACCGACCAAGGCGCAGTCTACTCCTCCAGAGCTTTCTCAAGGACTCATTCTAATTATAACATAATTCGCTCAATGTCAAGAGCCGGAACACCTACGGACAACCCAATTATCGAATCTCTGAACGGATGGATGAAGGCCGAATTGATTCTGGATTTTGGTATCAGTAAAGTTTCCAACCTCAAAAAGACACTGGATCAATATGTCCTATACTTTAACTCCGAACGTTTTGCCGCTGCCTTGGATTACAAAACCCCAATCCAGTACAAAACTGAATTGGGATTCTGATGCTATGACTTTTTATTCGTGTCTACTTTTACTTGACAGATACACTTCGTAAAGAAGCCTCCCCCTTTTGGTTTTTCACATTCCATTCGTTATCCTGTTAAACAAGACAGATCGGCTGCTAACCGAAGTTTGCAGCCGCTCTGTCTTAATAATAAGCATAATAAGCATTTGAACGTCTGTGTTTGAGGTGTTTCACGCCTTGGATTCGTCAATATAGCTGTACAGCGTGTACTTGGAGATGCCGAAGAACTTGCATACCCGGTCGCCGCTCTTGGTGATGAGGAAGGCTCCGGTCTCATTGAGAAACTGCACCGCCTTGACCTTATCCTCCTTGTTCATCAGGGCCACCGGCTTACCCACCACCTTCACGCTCTGCTCGATCAGCTCATCCAGCAGGTCAGAGACATTCCGGGCAATCGGCTCCGGCTCCTTCTCGTCCTTTTCAGTGGCGGTAAACTGCTTGATCGCATTCTCCATGGCCAGCATCAGGGTGATATCGTAGTTGATGCCGAAGATGCCAATGGGGGCACCGTCGTCATCTCGGATATAGATGGTGGTGGATTTCAGGATCTTCCCATCCTTGGTCCGGGTCAGGTAGGACAGGTGATCGTGGAGCTGTTCGGGATTCCCCCGCAGGGCTTCCAGAACCACATGGGAGGGCCCGTCCCCCACCTTGCGTCCGGTGACGTGTCCGTTTTCAATGGCAACGATGGACCGTTCCGGGTCATTGGTGGCAAGATCGTGGACCACCACCTCGCAGTTGGGGCCGAATTGACTGGCGATCCCCTTTGCCAGCGTCAAGAGAAATTGCAGCGTAGATGCATTCGGCACGTAAATGCCCTCCTTTTCCGGTCCGCAGCAGAAACGCCCCAAAAAGAACAGGGCAAACTATGGAATACATGGTCTGATCCGTTGCCGCTGACAGACCTGCTATGATTATTCCATTATTGTATCATAATTTTAGTGAGTTTCAACCATTTTTTTGAGACCTAAAAATTTTTAATTTTCTCATTAAAGTGTATGGGCCGTCAAGCAGATTGCAGCAGGAGCGATATATCTGAAAACAAGTCAGATCTCCCTCCACTCACGAAGTGGCCTTCCGTAAAAAAGCAAGGGCACTTCCAAACCTTCCATACATGGAAAGCCGGGGAAATATCCCTGCTGCGGAGGCCCGATTTTTGGAAAAAAACAGCCTTGCGCGCAGGTTCCGCAAGAGGAACCAAAAAAAGTTTTAGCTTTACAGCATTTTTTTGAGTTTTTCTGCTTGACAACCGAAGAACACATGCTATGATGGTTTCAGAAAGCTAAATAAATTTTGCCATGAAGTAAAAAAGATTTTGGAGGCGAGTATTCCATGAAAGATCAGCTCAAATGGGTCCTCAATCATATGCCGAAGAGTGACGATCAGCATCTGGATGTGATGTCCCTGCCCAATGTGGCCAAGGCCCGCTCCTTCCACGGGTCCTTCCCCCAGTACTCCATCACCCCTCTGGCGCAGCTGGACGGTATGGCACAGTATCTGGGGCTGGCGGGTGTGTATGTGAAGGATGAGTCCTACCGGTTTGGTCTCAACGCCTTCAAGGTGCTGGGCGGCTCCTTCGCCATGGCCCGGTACATCGCCGGCGAAATGGGCCGGGACGTGTCCGAAATGAATTACAACTACCTGACCAGCGAAGCCTTCCGTAAGGAATTCGGTCAGGCCACCTTCTTCACCGCCACCGATGGCAACCATGGCCGCGGCGTGGCATGGGCGGCCAACAAGCTGGGCCAGAAGTCGGTGGTGCACATGCCCAAGGGCAGCAGCAAGTCCCGCTTTGACAATATCGCCAAGGAGGGCGCCAAGGTCACCATCGAGGAAGTCAACTACGATGACTGTGTGCGTATGGCTGCTGCGGAAGCCGCACAGACGGAACACGGCGTCATCGTGCAGGATACCGCCTGGGACGGCTACGAGGAGATCCCCTCCTGGATCATGCAGGGCTACGGCACCATGGCTAATGAGGCCGCCGACCAGCTTCGTCAGTGCAGCGTAAACCGTCCCACCCACGTGTTCGTCCAGGCCGGCGTCGGCTCTCTGGCCGGTGCGGTGGTGGGCTACTTCGCAAACCTGTTCCCCAACGATCCTCCCAAGTTCGTGGTGATGGAGGCCGGGGCGGCTGACTGCCTGTATCAGGGCGCGCTGGCCAATGACGGCAAGCCCCGCATCGTCACCGGTGATCTGAAAACCATCATGGCCGGTCTGGCCTGCGGCGAACCCAACACGATCTCCTGGGACATTCTGCGGAACCATGTGTCCGCCTTCATCTCCTGCCCCGATTGGGTCAGCGCCAAGGGTATGCGGATGCTGAGTTCCCCCGTCAAGGGCGACCCCCGCGTGGTGTCCGGCGAATCCGGCGCTGTTGGTATGGGCGTTCTGGACGCCATCATGTGTGATGACACCTACAAGGAGCTGCGGGACGCTTTGGAGCTGGACCGGCACAGCCGGGTGCTCATGTTCTCCACTGAGGGCAACACCGATCCCGAAAAGTATCGCCGGGTGGTGTGGGATGGCGAGTATCCCACCGATGACACCCCGCAGAAGCCCTGCTGAACGCACGGTCCAGAAGCGAACCCGATCAAAATTTGAGAAATAGAATTGGAGGTTACTACCATGGATTTTGAGAAGATCAAAGCAGCTGCTCAGGCCTATCAGGCCGATATGACCCGTTTCCTGCGGGACATGATCTCCCACCCCAGCGAAAGCTGTGAGGAGCGTGAGGTTGTTCACTGCATCAAGGCCGAGATGGAAAAGCTGGGCTATGACAAGGTGGAGATCGACGGTCTTGGCAACGTCATCGGCTGGATGGGTGACGGTGACAAGATCATCGCCATCGACTCCCACATCGACACCGTGGGCGTGGGCAACATCGACAACTGGACCCATGACCCCTACCAGGGCTACGAGGATGATCAGGTCATCTACGGCCGCGGCGGCTCCGACCAGGAGGGCGGTATGGCCTCTGCCACTTACGGCGCCAAAATCATGAAGGATCTGGGCCTGATCCCTGCCGGCTATAAGATCATGGTGGTTGGTTCTGTGCAGGAGGAGGACTGCGACGGTATGTGCTGGCAGTACATCGTCAACAAGTACTTCCCCGCCAACGGCATCAAAAAGGAGCAGGTGGAATTCGTTATCTCCACCGAGCCCACCGACGGCGGCATCTACCGCGGCCACCGCGGCCGCATGGAGATCCGTGTGGATGTGAAGGGCATTTCCTGCCACGGTTCCGCGCCCGAGCGTGGTGACAACGCCATTTACAAGATGGCCGACATTCTTCAGGAAGTCCGCGCGCTCAACGAGAACGGCGACGGCCCCTCCAACGAGATCAAGGGCCTCGTGAAGATGCTGAATCCCGAATTCAACCCGGAGCATTCAGTTCCTGGGCCGTGGCACCTGGACCTCCCGCTCTAGTTCCTGGGCCGTGGCACCTGCATCTCCCGACCTCCCAGATCTTCTACTCCTGCCTGGAGGAGATCCGCCAGCTGCCCAGCGCTGCGATGTGAAGGTCTCCATGTATATGTATGACCGGCCCTCCTGGACTCCTGCTGGATCCATCTGGTGGATCCATGAGGAGCGCACGACGGCCAATGCACCTGCGTCATCGTCCCCTGATCGACAAGTGGACCTTCTCCACCAATGGCGTAGCCATTCAGGGACGTTACGGCATCCCCTGCGTTGGCTTCGGCCCCGGTGCGGAATCTCAGGCCCACGCCCCCAATGAGATCACCTGGAAGCAGGATCTTGTGACCTGCGCTGCCCTGTACGCCGCCGTGCCCGGTCTGTACAAAGAGGAGAACAAGACTGCCGATGTTTCCCAGTTCCGGGCCGGCAAGATCAACAACGACATTCAGTAATTCGCACAGAAACCGTTTCAGACCTTTTCTCACAAATTACAAAATATAGATTTATAAAGGAGCCAATTATCATGGACGCTACTCTGCAGAAATATATCGACAAGCTGAACGCCCTGAACTTCAAAGAGGTGTACGAGGGTGACTTCTTCCTGACCTGGGACAAGTCCGATGACGAGCTGGAAGCCGTCTTTACCGTGGCGGATGCCCTGCGTTATATGCGCGAGAACAACATCTCCACCAAGATTTTCGAGTCCGGTCTGGGTATCTCTGTTCCGGGACAACTCTACCCGCACCCGTTTCTCCTTCGCCTCCGCCTGCAACCTGCTGGGCCTGGAGGTCCAGGATCTGGACGAGGGCAAGAGCCAGATCGCTCACGGCGAGACTGTCCGCGAAACTGCCAACATGATCTCTTTCATGGCTGACGTCATCGGCATCCGTGACGATATGTACATCGGCAAGGGCCACACCTATCAGAAGGAAGTGGCTGAGGCCGTGACCCAGGGCCACAAGGACGGCGTTCTGGAGCAGAAGCCCACCCTGGTCAACCTGCAGTGCGATATTGACCACCCCACCCAGTGCATGGCCGACATGCTGCACATCATTCACCACTTCGGCGGCGTGGAGAACCTGAAGGGCAAGAAGATCGCTATGACCTGGGCTTACAGCCCCTCCTACGGCAAGCCCCTCTCCGTGCCTCAGGGCGTCATCGGCCTGATGAGCCGTTTCGGCATGGACGTGGTGCTGGCTCACCCCGAGGGATACGAGGTCATGCCCGAGGTGGAGGAGGTCGCCAAGGCCAACGCCGCCAAGACCGGTGGTTCCTTCACCAAGACCAACTCCATGGCCGAGGCCTTCAAGGACGCTGATATCGTCTATCCAAAGAGCTGGGCTCCCTTCGCCGCTATGGAGAAGCGCACTAATCTGTACGCTGAGGGCGACGCCGACGGCATCAAGGCTCTGGAGAAGGAACTGCTGGCCCAGAACGCCGATCACAAGGATTGGTGCTGCACCGAGGAACTGATGAAGACCACCAAGGACGGTAAGGCTCTGTATCTCCACTGCCTCCCTGCCGACATCAACGATGTTTCCTGCAAGGACGGCGAGGTAGAGGCCTCCGTGTTTGACCGCTACCGCACCCCCCTGTATAAGGAAGCTTCCTACAAGCCCTATATCATCGCCGCCATGATCTTCCTGGCTAAGGTGAAGAATCCTCAGGCCACGCTGAAGGCTCTGGAGGAGCGCGGGATCGCCCGTTGGTTCCAGAAGTAAATCTTCTCAGAACACGCTGAATTTTACAGGCTTTCCGCCTGACATCCCTTTTCCATTCCGGAGGCCCGTCTGCATAGGTCAACCTGCCTGTATCTGTGCGGACGGGCTCCCTCATTTTCACCGGCGGCCATGACAGCCGTCTCAGCGGCACCCCCACAACACGGGGCATCTATTGCCGTTTTTGCTCTAAAATGTATAGATTCTAAACAAATTGAGGTGTTTTTCATGGGTAAGCGTATTGTGATCGCGCTGGGCGGCAATGCTCTGGGCAGCAATCTCCCTGAGCAGATGATCGCCGTGAAGCAGACTGCCAAGGCTATCGTCGATCTGATCGAAGAAGGACACGAGGTCATCATCGCCCACGGAAATGGCCCCCAGGTGGGCATGATCCAGAAGGCCATGGCCGAGTTGACCCGCTCCGAGCCGGAGAAGTACATTCCCTGTCCTCTGTCCGTATGCGTGGCCATGAGCCAGGGCTACATTGGTTACGACCTGCAAAACGCGCTACGGGAAGAACTGCTGGACCGCGGCATCCAAAAGGGTGTAGCCACCGTGCTTACTCAGGTTGAGGTGGACCCGAATGATGAGGCGTTCCACAACCCCACCAAACCCATCGGTGCTTTCATGACCAAGGAAGAAGCTGACAAGATGGTAGCCGAACGCGGCTACAACGTCATCGAAGATGCCGGCCGGGGCTACCGCCGGGTGGTCGCCTCTCCCAGACCTCAGTCGATCATTGAGATCCAGTCCATCCGGGATATGGTGGAGGCCGGTCTGGTGGTGGTGGCCTGCGGCGGCGGCGGAATTCCCGTCTACAAGACTGAGGGGCACCATCTGAAGGGCGCCGCCGCTGTTATCGACAAAGACTTCGCATCCTGCGTACTGGCTCAGCAGGTGGAAGCCGACACCCTTATCATCCTCACTGCCGTAGAAAAGGTTGCCATCAACTTCGGCAAGCCTGATGAAAAGTGGCTGGATTCCCTGACTCCTGACGCGGCCCGCAAGTACATCGGTGAGGGGCACTTTGCCCCCGGTTCCATGCTGCCCAAGGTGGAGGCCGCCGTGGAGTTTGCCGAAAGTGCCCCCGGTCGCTCCGCCCTCATCACGCTGCTGGAAAAGGCCAAGGACGGCGTAGCCGGCAAAACCGGCACCGCCATCCACCAGTAAACGCACACAAAACCGAGGCTGTTGCAGCAACAGCCTCGGTTTTTATCAAAAACTGCGGGCACTTCTGTTCTATTTCGTTCCGAAATTCCTTTTGCCAAAATTTTGTGTTAATACTTGTATTTCCCTGTTTATTCGGCTATAATACAAATCAGAGATGTTGAGAGAAGCGTATACGGGAGCGTCATGCGCTTTTATTATTACGTGTAAGGAGAGAATCATATGAAACGCCCACTTTTGCTTGCGCACCGCGGTTTTTCCGGCAATTACCCGGAGAACAGCCCTCTGGCCTTCCGGATGGCAGTGGAAAAGACCGCTGCCGACGGCTTTGAAAGCGACGTCCACATCACCAAAGACGGCAAGCTGGTGATTTTTCATGATGCCTCTGTAGAGCGCACCTCCAACGGCACCGGCTTCATCAAGAACATGACCTATGATGAGCTGCTCTCACTGGATATCGGTGCTTGGAAGTCTCCGGAATTTGCAGGTCAGCATATCTGGACCTTTGGCCAGCTGCTGGACTTCTGTAAGGAGACCAAGATGCTGCTGAACATGGAACTGAAAAACTACGAGGTGTTTTACGAGAATCTGGAGCAACGGGTGATCGACGAAATCTGCAAACGCCAGATGCAGGAGCAAGTGTTCGTTTCCTCCTTCAACCATATCTCCATGCAGCATTTCAAGGAGCTGTGCCCGGACATTGAAACCGGCCTTCTGTATGATAAGCCCTATCTGGACATGGAACATTATGTCCAGCGCTCCAATGCCGACAATATGCATCCCCGGTATATGCTTCTGCAATATCAGCCGGAGCTGATGAAACTGTTCCACGGCCGGGGCATGAAGATCAACACCTGGACGGTAAATGACGAGGAGAACATGAAAGATATGATCGCCCGGGGCGTAGACTGCATCATCTCCAACCACCCCGATGTACTGTGCCGCGTAGCGGATGATGTCTGCGACTGAAAAACACTCCTGCATTGCATTTTGCAATGCGGGAGCTCTTCTTGATCCCAGATTTATCTTTATAACGAAAAACACCTGAAATCCGAAGATTTCAGGTGTTGTTCTGCCATGTGTTGGCAAAAAGATGTAGGCACAAATCATTGTCTCGCAGCGCTTTTGTAATTTCAAGTGCGTGAAATCAGTTAGCGGTTTTGGAAACGCTTTACCTCTGCAATTCCAGGCCTTTGTAATAAATCAAAAAATTCGTTAATCGCGTTTGTGTCTTTGCATAGGGCACTTCATGCCAGATCGTTTTTTGCAAAATGTAAATGTAACAGACGCCTTTGCACGTGATAGCGCCACAAAAAATGTACATCTATCCTCATCTGGTTGATTTCTAAAATTCCAAAAAGCGGAATCCTCTAATCCAATAAAATATACAGCATTGTATTCTAATCCCTTACTTTTATGAATTGTCATGATAGGAACGGAATGATCTCCGCGAAAGTTTTCAATCGCTAAGTTCCATACTCCGTGTGCGGCTACATATTCCTCAAAAAAGAGACTTTCAAATTGGTTGATTACATTCATAAAGTAAGTACCTTGTTTATACGCCGGGAATTTCGCCTTTATATTTCCAATGCCAAAAAAATCAATAATACTATTCAAAGTACTGTGCCATTGCTCTGTATCAAGCTTTTGCTGAATATTCTTCTTAACAACGTTCACTACAGCAGACAGTTTCCTCTGCATTTCATCAAAAGTATCATTTTCCCGCATCCCGCTAATTCCCCAAAGCTCAACCAGTAACTCTTCTATAAAAGTCCATTCATTTGGGTGTTTTCTGCTGTCAGCGCATATCATGAATTTGATAAACAAATCTACTATTGGTTCTTTGATAAGATCCTGATAGCCAGTTTCAATGCGCGCCCGTACACCGTGTTTCTCCAACTCCTCAATAACCGCCGAAGCGTAGTCCTGCGGCTTTTGCTTGCAGAGAATACAAATATCGTGTGGTTCTACACCATTTGAGATTTTCAATAGTATATCCTTCGATACAGCAGCAGCCTCCAGTTGTTCATTGTCTGCAATAAAAAGTGCAATGTTCCCATCATCCTCGGCCCAGTTGCCAGAAGCACATACTTCTGTTGCCTTTTCTTTTAAAGATTCATACATTGCCTTTTGCAATGCAACTAATCTGGGTGCAGAACGATGATTCATTATCAAGCGTATACATTTCGGATTCAGTTCTCTATAAAAGTCATTAAATATCGTTTTTACTGCCCCGGCCCATACCATGATTCTCTGCTTGTTATCTCCCACAGATGTTACCTTAGTACCAGAATTCCAAAAACACTCCTTTACAAACGCATACTGAATTGCCGTTGTGTCCTGAAATTCATCAAGGAACACAAATGAATACGTCATCTGTAAGGCTTGCTTAATATACGGGTTCGTTTCAATAATATACATGGCAAGCATCATGATCATCTTAAATGTCAAAGTCGCTTTATTTCCGTTGAATCCCTTTAACAATAGTGGCCACACTTTATGCCCTAATCCATCTCCTGTTAAAGGAAGACTAATTCGTGACAGAATATCATCATATTCAGTTTTCAGCCTAGACTGCGTGAAGCCATTAGGGTTTTTGAATCCCGCACAATGAAACGCTGCATCAATTATATCGGGATCATTCACCAGATAATCGGTGGCCGGGCGAAGTTCATCAGGCAGTGCATATAGAAAGTGGTCAAGAATATTTTTGGCAAATGCATCGTATGTCATTGATACAAATCTACCTTTTATATCTGTGCCACATCGCTTTTCCACGCGTTCTTTCAAATTCTGTGCAGCATCCGTCTTGAAACTGATAGCAAGTATCTTTTGAGGCTCTCTGCACTGATTTGTCTGAAATAGAAATGCTGCTTTTTGCGCCAACAATTCCGTTTTTCCTGCGCCTGGCCCCGCAACAACCAGTACATGTCTGTCACTGCAGCGAACGGCTGTATCCGCAGCTTCCTCTAACGAGATCCCGTCGCAAGGCAACCATTTATCAGGATGCACAATTTTCATTCTTATCACCTTTTAGAATGTGATCAGCAGTTTCAATTAAACGTTGCAAAACCGGCGGTACATTTTCTTTTAACTCCTCGTCACTTAATTGAGATAGTGCTGCAATATGTGTAGACGGTTTTCCTCTGTTCAAGAAGAAATATGTGTACCATACCATGAGTTTTTGCTGTTCGGGCGAGTAGGTATGTCCATCACCGCCTTCTTCTTTTAGTGTGTTTTTTATGTCTTTTAAGATTCGAGTTTCATACTCGAGTGTATTTCACCATCATTTTCAATTTTTGTAATACGTTCTTTCTTTCCACTCTGGGCAATATCAATACAAGGTCCTTCTCTCGTATCCAAAGTTGCCTTATACATATCTCCCATCTGTTCCAGCATCATAAAATCGATATCCAACGGTGCGGAAAAGAAAACATTATATTTTTCAAGCCATGCTATCCAAGTCTGCATTGCTGTTATAGCAGATACATTCCAGCCCGCCATTCCTTCGAACTCGGCATCAGTTAGAATCCCGCTATCAGTGGTGTTGAGTAGTACATTTCTGTCGTATCCATTTGCAATGAGCTGCTTAAGCACATATTGGATACGTCCCCAACCACCACCATCTCGTTCCCGATCCAAATCGAGCAATGTTATATATGGGATTTCCAAGTCATTCAGCAATCTCCAGAAGTGGTTGACATGCCGACCTCCAAGTGGAACTATCGATATTCCACTAACATCTGTGTTCCCATGTATGGCTTCCCAATACTTCGGCAGGATAATTTCTTCACTATCGCCCTCTCCCAGAATAACGAGTTTTGCAAAATACAGTTCCGGATAGGCTCTCACCGCTTCCTTGATATATTTATATTGATCCTGCATACGTTCTTCATCCGGCAGAGTAATGCATCTTACTTTTGATGCCAGCAACTCCCTGTCTAATCTAAAGTATCTGAGATTCTCCGGATCAATCCGCTTAACAATCGAGGGCGAATGGGATGTCATAATTGCCTGCGCATTGTTTTTTTCTGCAATATCCTTCAAATTCCCCACCAATTTCCCCAGCAGATGTGGAGCGATGTGATTTTCAGGCTCTTCAAGTGCTACAATTGTCAAAATAGGTGGTTTCCTATTAAAAAAGAGGTATGTTCTGGATCTGTCTCTATTTCTCTCACCATTTGCCCTTCGACATCTAATATGCTGTCAACCAGAGATATATAGAATAGGGAGCGCAACCCATCTCCCATCTGGTCTATCGTATATTCTTTTCCCGTTTCTGTCGGTTCAAAAACAACCTCTGTTTTTCTAATAGATGTTTCAATATCGGTGCTGTTGAATCTTAAGCTGGCTGTCGAATATCGCTCATCAGAATCATAGGTTTTCCACTGTTTTCCCAGCGACGTGCCAAACATGGAAACGCCTTTTTCTCCTTCAAATTGTTCATTCAATTCCTTGATTTTGGTTTTAACTCTCCCCTTTGTTTCCTCGCTCCAGTTGATGCTGCTCATGATCTGATACATCATCGTACCAGATGCATTTTTCAGCTGCTTAGAAGGATCTCTGACTGCTGGGACATAAATCACTCGAATCTTATCCAGATCCCGTCGAGACGCATTTGTTCGATTGCCCTCTTCAATTTCAGCAAACTCCGGGCAAGTAATATAACTTATCTTGCTGTCAATCGAGCCGTCAATAGTATTGCTTTTTTCCCATGTGGCCTCAAGACGGATTCGTAGATACGGCAGCCCACCAGGATTATCAACAACAAAGTGTTGAAAAAAGATAGGTATAGCATATTCTCCACCATTGCTTCCTGACTGCAATTCTTCAAATTCAAATATTGCTTCTATATAAAGACTTTGCTGTTCCATTTCATCTGGGAGTATATTTTGGGGTAGATGAAAATCACTTCTGTGTAGAATACGATCATTACTGTTTTCAGAAAACATACAATTAATGGCTGACAGTGCAGCAGTTTTTCCCGTACTGTTATTTCCAATAAATGTTGTTAGTTGATCAATTAAGATGACCTGCTCTTCTGAGCCAAAGCACCTATAATTCTTCAATTTCAGTTTAGATAGCTTCATTCTTATCTACCAACCTTAACGAATTATTCCCCATGATATATCAATTATCGAGTCCATTAATTGAAAAACCTTATGCATATGACCACCCACCTTATTTAAGTATACCTCTATTCTTTTCGTTTGTCTATATTATACAAAATCATTGAAAATGCGCCAATTGTATTTATTAACATGTTTTTTGACTACTATTTAATTTGTAAGGTAAGCTGATTAAAAACAATTCGCACCACAAGTGATTATGGAATTATTCTTAATTCACTTTTCATGCTATCCTTGATTGGTAAAGGAGGATATCACCATGAAATATTCAAATGAAGAAAAGCTATCCATCATCACGCGCTATCAGCAAGGCGAAAGAATCACCGCTCTTTCCAATGAACTTGCTATCTCTCGTAGCACCCTGTACCGTTGGCTCAAATCGTTTCCTTCGGACAGCATTGGAAAGCCGTTGAAGTTTTCCTATCAAGAATACGCATCACTCCAACGCAAAGTTGAAAAATTGCAGAATATCATCACAATTCTGAAGTCTGCCGATTGTTTGGTATCTGCCCCATTGAAAGAGCGGCTGCATGCTTTAGAGCCGTTCTATGGAAAATATGAAGTCCATACGATCTGTGAAGCATTGGATGTTGACCGAGGTACATTTTATAACCACATACTGCGCAGCAAGCGCGGCAACGCCTGGTTTGATAAACGCCGTCAAGAATACTGCCAGATCATCCGTGATGTGTTTGACGAATATAGGCAGGTGTTGGGTGCAGAGAAAATTCGAACGATTCTCATTCAGCGTGGACACCAGGTCAGTGCGGAATATATTTCACAACTCATGCGTGAGATGGGCTTGAGCAGTGTTCGATCGACAGCAAAAAAGGAATATTTAAAGCTTCGTGAGACGGAACGAAAGAAGAATATATTGCAGCAGCAATTTACTGCTGATCAGCCAAATCAGCGGTGGGTCAGCGATGTCACCTGTTTTAAACTTAGGGATCACTACTTTTATATTTGTGTAATTATTGACCTTTTCTCGCGCAAAGTGATCGCACATAAAATTTCAAAAAGGAACAGTACTCAACTTATCACCGCAGCATTCAAAATGGCGTATGAGGAACGCCAGCCACCGTCTGGTCTTATTTTTCATAGTGACCGAGGCTCGCAGTATACCTCCCATCGACTCCAGCAGCTCTTACATAAGCACAATGTAGAGCAATCATTTTCACAACCGGGTAAACCGCATGATAACGCAGTCGCAGAATCTTTCTTCGCGTCGCTGAAAAAAGAAGAGCTCTACCGAAAGGATCATCCTTCCGATAGAGCATTTCAAGCCAGTGTAGCTTCCTATATTGAGTTTTACAATACCAAACGACCTCATCGCACATTGAAAAATCTGACGCCATGCCAAATGGAAGAGAGCTGCTGTGCAACTGTTAAATGAGACATCCGTGTTCGAATCGCCCAATTTGCTCGTTTTCTACTACGTTTTGAGACGGTTTGTATTTTCGTGTCTCATATTTGCTTCAGCGCGCCACTCACTGAAATCCCTGTCATACCAAGACTTTCAGGACATAAAATGGCCCCACCCAATCCTCAAGTCTCATCGGCTTGTTCGAATTGGGTAGGGTCATTCAAATTGGCACTGGCTGTAGATATTACCAATGCCTCCCTCAGTTCTATTGAGAGTGGAATGATTTTTCCCTCTGAGAAATTATTGCTAAAGCTATTAGAACAACTTCAGCCACCTCCTGAACTGCGTGAAAAGATGTTGACACTTTTTGCAAAGGCCAAAGGCACATCACCCCCGGACATAAACGCAAAGCTCAGTAGAACCCCTAAACTCTGGGGCCTGATAAGACAACTAATCGCAGTAGACCCATCGGAAGAACAAGTTTTACAAATCGAACAACTTATTTGTGCGGGCGTATCCGCATCAGGAGGAACGACAAATGACGTTGAATGAACTTTTCAAAAATACTACATACGATGACACTCTATTTTCCGATGAAGCCAAATCTGCGGTGAGTGCTCGCATTTTCATGAAGGCTGTCCGTGGTAGCAAGGTGCCTTATATTACTTGCGCAATCCGTGACAAAGAAATCAAGCTTACTCCCGAAGAAGCTGTTCGTCAGCTCTATATTTACAAGCTGATGAACGAATACGGATATGCCGCCAGCCGCATTCAGTTGGAAACTCCAATTCACTTTGGCCGTGAGGTAAAGCGAGCAGATATCGCCATTATGGACAAAAATCGTCCTATGGTGCCGTATATCATCGTTGAGTTGAAAAAAGCCGAAACTTACTGATGGCAAGGAGCAGCTGAAATCCTACTGTAATGCCACCGGTGCATCTATTGGCGTTTGGACAAACGGCGAACAAATTTCCTGCTACAATCGAAAAGATCCCAATTTCTTTGAGGAAATCAGTGACATTCCCAAAGCTACGCAGAAGCTTTCTGATATCATCAACGAAAAGTTTACCTATGAAGATCTGAAGCGTAAAGATAAAATCAGCACCCAGAAGAAGTCCCTTCGTTCCCTGATTAAAGAGATGGAAGATGAAGTTCTGGCCAGTGCTGGTGTAGATTCCTTTGAAGAAATCTTTAAACTGATTTTCGCTAAACTGTATGATGAGCTGATCTGTGCCAATGACCCCACCGCTTATCTGCAGTTCCGCAACAACGGAAATACTGACTATGAACTGAAGGAAAAAATTCAGGGTCTGTTTGATGACGCTAAAAAGAAATGGGAAGGCATCTTCACCGACGAAAGCAAAATCCTACTTTCCCCTTCTCATCTCGCAGTCTGCGTAGCTTCTCTGCAGGACATTAAGCTCTTCAATAACAATCTTGATGTTGTGGATGATGCGTTTGAATATCTGATGAGCAAAGCGCAGAAGGGTGAAAAGGGTCAGTATTTTACTCCTCGATATGTCATTGATATGTGCGTCAAGATGATGAATCCCACTACCAAGGACAAAATCATCGACACCGCCTGCGGCAGCTCTGGCTTTACAGTCCATAGTATTTTCAAGGTTTGGAAAGATATCCGCAGAGAAAAAGGACTTCCCGAAGGTGATGGATTCACTGCTGCAGAGCGCATTCCTGAGGAAACCAATTTTGTCAGAGACAATGTCTTTGCCATTGATTTTGATGAAAAGACCGTTCGTGTTGCTCGCACACTGAACCTAATCGCCGGTGACGGTCAGACCAATGTGCTTCACCTGAACACACTGGACTATTCCCGTTGGGGCGAAACTACTAAACAGGAAGACTGGATCGATACCTATAACGAGGGCTTTAAGAAACTGAAGAAGCTTCAACCTGCTGGTGTGAAGGATTATAGCCAGTTCCAGTTTGACCTCGTGATGGCAAATCCTCCGTTTGCTGGCGATATCAAGGAAAACACAATAATTTCTCATTATGAGCTTGGCAAAAACAGTGCTGGTAAATGGCAAAACAAGGTTGGCCGTGATGTGCTGTTTATCGAGCGCAACCTGAACTTCCTCAAACCCGGCGGTCGTATGGCTATCGTCTTGCCGCAGGGGCGTTTTAACAACTCCAGCGATAAGTACATCCGTGAATTTATTGCGGAGCGCTGCCGCATCCTTGCCGTCGTTGGCTTGCATGGCAATGTGTTCAAACCGCACACCGGAACCAAGACCTCAGTTCTGTTTGTGCAAAAGTGGGATGATGAACTGTGCCCCAAGAAGGAAGATTATCCAATTTTTTTTGCCACCATGCAGAAGCAGAGCAAGGATAACTCTGGTGACAAGATCTATGTGAAAGACCCTGTTACTGGAGAGAATGTGCTTGACCACCATGGCCATTTGATTGTTGACCATGACTTGTATAGTCACGAAGGTTTGACCCCTGATGGCATTGCCGAAGCATTTATTGAGTTTGCTAAAAAGGAAGGTTTAAGTTTTTTCGATAAGCCCATCCGTTGAACCTTTCGACGAAGCCAAATATAAAGCTTTAATGGATGGGCTGGATTTTCAGGAAATCAAAAAGAGTGAATTGGAAAATGAATTTACTATCGGTGCGGAGTACTATGGAAAAAAATATGTCGAATCCATCTCTGTAAACGACAGAAAAAACTATCCCACTTGGTCAAATGTGGATATTGGCAACAGATGGCGATCATGGATCTCCTGACTATCAAGAAAGTGGTGTACTATATCTCTTGAGCGAATGCGTCAAGGAGGGATATATCGAAAAGGCGAAATGTAGATATATTACCGAAGCAAAGAATCGAGAGTTAAAGCGATCTTGTTTACATCCTGGTGATATCGTTGTAACTAAGACTGGCGTGTATTTTGGCAAAAGCGCTGTTATACCGGAGAGCATACCTGAAGCGAATACGATTGCGCATGTAGGAAAGATTACATTAAAATCGCAATATAATCCGTATTATGTGTCCACATTCTTAAACTGCAAATATGGTTATTGTCAGCTGAGAAGACGCGGCATAAAAGCAACACGTCCCGAAATTAAATTGGTGGAGTTTCCTGATATAGTTATTCCAGAGTTTTCTGATAGGCTTTATTCCGCAGTTGAAGCATCCGTACGGAAAGCGAATACATTACTTGAATTAGCAAGTGGCACTATGGAATTATCGGCAAAGCTGATTATAGATTCACTTGCCGTCGGTTCAAGCCATGCCGAACGAGTTAGTAAAGCGCTCGTAAGTTTTAAGAATAGTTTCCAGCTCACAGGGCGCTTAGATGCCGAATACTATCAGCTGAAATATAAAAATTATGAAGCTGCAGTTTTTGGCGCAAGCAATGGCTATACCTTTGTCAAAAACGAATTTGTTCCAGTTAAAAAAGTTGCCCCCGCACCTTAGATAATTATAATTATGTTGAAATAGGCGATATTGATGTAGGTACAGGAAGTGCATTTGCTAATACGGTGGCTACTGAAGAACTCCCTGACAACGCAAAGATTATGACACAAAAAGGCGATCTTCTTGTATCGACTGTGCGAAGAAGTGCTTCAAGTTCTGTTACGCACATCGATGTATAGAGATTGGCTTTTGCGCTTCAATGTTGGTACTTCCTATCCTGTCATAAAAGACGAAGATGTACTTAATATGCCTATACCAATTCTGGGAGATGATATTAAACAAGACGTTGTTGCTAAGGTTAATGAGTCTGCTTCTCTTCGCCGTCAATCTAAGCAGCTGCTTGAATATGCAAAGCAGGCTGTTGAAATGGCCATTGAACAGGGCGAAGATATTGCGCTGGCATGGCTGAAAAGCAAGGTGGAACAGTGATATGCAGGTAGAGAGAAAATACGAGCAATGGAAAGCAATCACTGAGTCTGATTTTGTTACGCTGTTCATCAAAACATGGTTTACATTCATTGCTGTTTTGAGGGAATTAAAACCCCGATGTTGATGTGTTTACCGCAGATGGTATGCCACGAGGGGACAAGCCTTTTCTGAACGCCTACAAAGAAGGCATTATGCCCTTTGTTCAAAAGAACATCGATACGGACGATTTTGCACAAGAACTCTTCTCGATGTACCCTATCAGTATGCGAAAAGTAATGGATGTTTTTCCTCAGTATTTCTTCCAGACTTTTTTCCAAGTCAATCGTGAGTTCTCCTATGAGGAGAAGACGATTGATTTGGATAAGGATGGAAATTTGAAGGAAAGGTATCAAGTAAACCTACATATTGTTGATAAGCACATTTTGAAATTCTACTTGGGTATATCCGGCCAGTTCCGCGCAACAAAGTATAACGAGAGCATCAAAAAAGAAATTGATCTGCGGCCGATCATCCGTGCAGTTGTGGAGAAGCATCGTTATCAAAATCTCATTATTAATGAAACCCAATTTGTGCATGATTTTTATGATGCCGTGATGAGAGAGATTTCGGAAAAGCTTCGAAATTATATTGATATAACACTTCCGAAGAAAGGTTTCAATCAAACCGTAACCGGAAAAATCAAAGATGCCTGTTTGCGATTGGACACGGCACTCCGACTCCGATTTGAGTACAACTACAGATATCCTCACGAAGTAGACCCGCTGGCAGCATCGAACTCTTATGCGATCATCTATCAAGTTCCCTTCAATGGTTTTGGGCGTTTAGATCGGGAAAACATCTATGCAACACGTAGAGGCGAATATGCACCGCTAATTGCGACAAGAGCGGTGGAGTGGTTTGCTGACTATGTGTATGCATTGAGAAACGCTTTGTTCCATGAAATAATCAGTCCGTTGGATGAAGAATGGCAAGCAATTTTCAAATCGGCATACCTGCTCTTAAAGCAGGTATCTGATATTTGCATTTCTTGCATCTCTCAGATAGATGATTTCCCTCAGACACAAGAAAATGCTGTTTTTGAGTATGCGGAGAAACATAAAGCCGAGTGCTTCGATCAGTTAGCAGACTATGTTGAAATTTTGGATTTTCCCGAAATGACATTGTCTAATTGGAAAATCGAAAAAGGAAGAATTGCCTTGAAAGGTTGGTTCTCTGCTATGCTCAAACTTCAGCAGCGAAATGCTGAAGCGATAGAAAACGGGGCGGGCTCTATCACTACCGAATGCAAGGGTTTCGACTTTTCCATTACGCTTGGTGATGATTTCAAAATCGCAACAGATAAGGAGACGCAAAAAGAAATTATTGAAATCAAACTCCAGGGCTCTTAATGAGAGCAATGTTCATGGGACACCATAGGAACAACGGTGGAAACTAAATATTTGCAAAAAGAGCTTGCCTTCTTATCATTTCACAGCAACCACAAGAGATTACATAAGCGAGCAATGGATACAGGTAAAACTTTCACCGAAGTAAGCAATGACTTCCGAAGCGGGGTGGAGCAATGCTCCACCCCGTATTTTTGTCAGGACCTGCCCAGCCAGTCAATGACTAATTTGTTCCAGAACATGGTATGGCTTCCCGACGAGGGAAGCATGAGGAACTCAAAACTGAGTGAGTACATTCACAATCCTCACATCCTGCGCTGCTGTAATCAATAGAAACACTCAGGATCAGTTCTCGCAAACCGATCCCGAGTGTTTCTCATTTCCCGTATTTCTCTTTCAAACTCTGGTGTCCCTGTTGGTCACGGCGGCGCAGATCAGCAGCCGAAAAGATCTTCCACTGGGGACCTTCATCGTTCAGGTTCAGATGCGCATAAGATTCCGGATAATACCGCTCCGGGTCAAAAGTAAAGTCCTTTGCAACAAGCCGCTGCCACATGCTCGGCTCATCGGGCAGGTCGATCTTGTCCACCTCATAGCTCGTCAGCTCATGGGTGGTGTCGATTTTCGCAGGAACCCCTCTGCGGTCAATTTCCCTTGAACATATTCCTCCCGTGCCAGCCTGGCGTTCTCGCTCCACTGGTCGTACTGCTCGTAGTCCATGGGTATCAGGTTGGAACGGTCAGAAGGTGCCGCGTCAATCCACCGCAGCAGGCGGGAATACATTCTGTCCCGCAGCTTTTTACAGATCAGGAGCGCCTCATCCTCCGAAGTCTTATCCAGCCTTGCCAGATTCGCGCCACGCTGTTTGCAGCCCTGCCCATCGGTCACCCGGTCACAGTACCGGGTGGCCTTTTTTCGTTTTTGGGATGAAATAGCCCCAGCAGTAGTCACATCGGCAGACCCTCTGGTTGTCCTGCTCGAAGTAAAGCGCCAGCACCAGCATCCGCAGTTCCATCAGGCTGCGAAGCCGGAACGACCGTGGTTCTTCCAACTGCGGCAGCTTTGCCGAATCGCAGATCCGCGCAATGTCGGCATAAGCCGCCCGCAGGTTTTCATACTGCTCCGCCGGTGTCGATCCAGCCGTGCCGTCGAAGGTGACCTCCATGATGTTCCGAAGATAATTCTGTACACGCAACGGTTCCTCCAACACCCGCAGGATCTCCTGTCCAGCAGCCAGCAAAAACATCGCCGTGCCGTCATCCTCTGCCTGCAAAGTTTGATGCAGAATGTCCGTTACAACAAATCCGCTCACAGGATCGATCCCACACAGATCCGGTGTCAGCAAAATCGCCTCCGCGGCAAAGTCCTCTAAGTCGCTCACAGGAATATCGATCCGCTCCTCAAACAGAGGATGCTCGTTCCGCAGCCACCGCACCACTTTGCGGTAGCCGGCATAGTCCAGTTCAGAAAAGGCGATCAAGGTCTCCGCGGGAGTCAGTGCAGGCATCTGCGTGATTGACCTGTCATCACAAAGCAGGATGGAATAACGTCCATCGCCCACCTCCATCAAGTACAATTCCGAAGCCATGCCGATACCTCCTCAAAGATCACTTCCTGATGTAAGCCGCCTTGAAATTATTCTAACATAAAGGTGAACACAGCGAAAGTGAAAAGTTTCATGACACCTCGACAACTGAATACCCGCAGCCGGAGTGCATACACCGTGAGGGAAGCAGCGCCAAGATCCGCAAAGGGGAGCGTGCCGACACGGGACAACGCCGCAGAAAGTCTGGGGCAGGAAGGTGTACGGTGTGCGGCTAATCAAAATCAAAACAAAAAAGAAAGGAAAATCAAAAATGAAATCATCTGTCTACAAAAGCTACGATGAACTGCCGCTGTTCCTCAACTCAGATCTTGTTGCAAAAACACTCGGTATCGCTCCGTCCAGTGCATATGAACTCATGCACGAAAAAGATTTTCCCACTCTGTATATCGGCAACCGTATGGTCGTTCCGAAAGAAAAGTTCATCCAGTGGGTGGAGGAGCACACGAAGGGCGGTGCCATTACATGAGAAGAACGAAACCTCCCGTTGGATGGGAGCATGTGAAAAACTGCTTCCCCGTCCCCAACGAGCTTCTCGATTTCGATTTGCCCGGTGGATCAATCGCTGTCTACATCTTCCTGCTGCGTCATGCAGACCGAAGGACTGGCCAGTGTCATCCAAGTACTGCGACTATGGCTAAAAATCTTCACTACTGCCGAAACACCGTCGCAAGCTATGTCCGACTGCTGGAGGAACGCGGACTCATCATCACGGAGCATACTAAAATCATCACAAAGAACGGCATCAAGAAAAATGGAAATCTGCTCTACACGATAATTCCCTTACAGAAAGTCATGGAACAGCACTACGAGCAGCAGTTCAATGCATTAGAGCGTACAACAGAGCGGCGGAAGGCGCAGGCAAAGCTGGCAGAACAGCTCGGCGCATAAAACGAAGTGTGCTTTTTTCCGCACTCTGTAATCACGGTCGGCCAAAACCGTGAAGCCTATCAACGCGGTGAGAGAAACAGCAATGGGATCACGCAGCCCAGCGGGGCCGCGGCGCCTCGGGACAGCGACACGCATGAACGCATCGCTGTCACGTAGGCTTTCTGCGTTCTTCGGGAGCGCTCCCGGCCAAGGCCCAAAAGCGGCAAAGTATGCCGTTCTGATACCCGGCCCCGCAGGGTTTCCGAACCGCGCAAAACGCTCCGAGGGTAGTGATAGCGCCCCCATCCAAAACGCCCCCCGCCTCTTATTTGCCGAGCGTTGCGGCGTTTGTGGGCACAAGATAAAGGGCCGCAGTCGCTTATGCCCCGTTTCGGAGGGCGCCTCTTATTTGCCCGTTCGATCAAAAGCACAAGCAGCAGTCGGGCCCACAAAGCCCCGCAGTGCGGGGCTTTTCAGGGAAACGCAAACCGCAGTCGGTTTGGCGGTTTTGCAAAATAATCGCAGTCGGTCATCCAGCAAAGTCCCGTGTTTGCAAGGCTTTGCGGCGATTTTGACCGACGTCACAGAAGGGAAAGAAGAAAAAATGGATGATAACAAGAAAAGTACCACGATCTGGCTGCGCCCCAGCGTGATCAGCCGCATGGATGGTTGGCTGGAAGCAGACAACTGTCAAAGCCGCAGTGAATTTGTGGATAAGGCCCTGCGCTTTTACATGGGTTATCTCGGCACCGAGGACAACACGACCTACATCTCTCGGGCCATCCTGACAGCCATTCAGGGTACGCTGGACGACAACAACAATCGGCTCTGCCGTATTCTTTTCAAGTGTGCGGTGGAACTGAATATGCATGGACGCCGCAGGGGGGCGCAGAAAGCTGCTCCCGCCTGTTGGACGCACAGAACACATTGCTGGTTGAATCCAAGCTGATGAGCTTCACGGCGGGCTTTAAGCTGGCGTGGGGCATGGCGAAAGAACTGGAGGCAGATGGGCTCTACTCCTTCGAGCGGGAGGAAGAAGAACGCATCTGCCATCCGGCGGAACAGGAGGACTAAATGGCGAAACGAAGACCGGCCGGTGACGGCATGGTGCGCCCCTGAAAACGGCTATGGAGCAGAACCTGATCCCCAACAATCCCGCGGCAGAAGTTGACCCGCCCAAGTTTGACGGTGCGCCCATGAAGATCCTCACCGAAGCACAACTGGATGCTTTTATGAAAGTCATTGAAAAGGATGCGTTCTGGCATGATTTCTTCTACACCGCGGTGACCACAGGTCTGCGCCGGGGCGAGATCTGCGCACTGCGGTGGAAGGATTTTGATACGGAGCAGGAAATGCTCCATGTGCGGCGCACCCTCCACAAAGAAAAAGGCAAGCCGCTCACCACAGGCGACACCAAGACCTATGCGGGAACACGGAAAATCGTCCTGCCGCCCAGCACGGCACAACTCCTGCGGGAGCGAAAGAAAACAGCGCCGACCGAATGGATATTCCCTAATCCCTTTGATCCAGAGCAGCCTATCGCCCCCGGCACAGCATACAACCGCCTGAAAGCACTACTGAAAGAAACTGGACTGCCGGACATCCGCTTTCACGATCTACGCCACCCGTATGTCAAGCACACGACAAAAATTTTTAGCTTGCGCTTGATGGATTTTCAAGCGCAGGCTTATCCTGATGCTCGGCGAAAAACTCGCGGAGCTTGTCAGCTTCATCGGGGAGGACAAAGCCAAAGCCCTGTCCGTCCACTCTGCAATAGAAAGCAATTTTCATGACTGCCACCTCAATCAAAAATGTCCTGGATTTTGTATGCGATCTCAATGCGCTTGTCGGGGTACACCAGCACCCGGTCTATCAGCAGCTCGGCCAGCTCGGTGGTCAGCGTGTCCGCATCGAAAATCGCCTTGGACGCTTCCTTACGGCTGTCCAGCCGTGTCTGTTCGTCCTGCTTCTGCTTCGCCTGTGCCAATACTGCGGCATAGGCGTTTTTCGTTTTCAAAAGCAGCTCGTCACACGCAGTCTTTTCCGCCTTGTAGGTGTTCAGGTCAATCTCGCCCATGAGATAGCGTTCATACAAGGCGCGCTTACCGTCTTGCAGTGCCTCGATCTGCTGCTCATATTCGGTGCGTTCCGGTACGGAAGCATCCACCCGGAGCGTACCGTCCGGGGCAAGCGGTGCGGCGGCTTCCATCTGCTTTTTCAGCGTCAGGAATACCGCCTGTTCCAGCTCTGCGGCGTTCAGACGCATCTTGTGGCAGCGGCTTTCTACGTCCGCCTCAGAATGGCGGCAGTGATAATATGAGGTTTTCTGCACGGTGCGGGATAGCGCATGACCGCAGCAGCCACAGAAGGCTTTGCCTTTCAGCGGGTAATCCCGCTTCTTTTTGTTGGGCTGGGAAAAGCGGAGCTGGCTGGCCTGCACGGTATCAAACACGGCTTTCTCAATGATGGCCGGGTGATGGTCGGGGATGATGTACCATGATTCTCTGTCCTTCAGGCGGCTTCTGTTGCCGCCTACTTCGAGAACCGCCCGCTTGCCGATCACATACACGCCGGTGTAGCGTTCGTCCTCCAAAATGCGGAGAATGGTGGATGTACTCCAAACCCCGTGACAGCGGGAAATATCGTGGGTGTGATTGCCGTGCGCCGCTTTGTACTGGCCGGGAGTGGGGATGCTTCTGCGGAACAGCTCCCGTGTGATGGCGGTGGCGTTGATGCCCTCGGCGGCAAGCTGGAAGATGAGCTGCACAACGGCAGCGGCCTCCGGGTCAGGCTCCATTCTGCCATCGGCGCTTTTGCGGTAGCCGTAGGGACAGATTTTGCTCTGATACTCGCCGCGCTGCATCTTGGCGTACTTGGCGCTCTTGGTCTTGATGGACATATCGCGGCTGTAATATTCGCTGATGAGATACTTGAACGCCACGTCCATGCCGCCGGTGTCGCCCTTGAATTTGCTGCTGTCAAAATCGTCGCTGATGGAAATAAAGCGGGTATGGAACAGCGGGAACACGCGCTCAATGAAGTAGCCGGTTTCAATGCTGTTGCGCCCGAAGCGGGAAAAATCCTTGACAATGATGCAGTCGATCTGATTGGCCCGCACCAGCTCAATGAGCTTCTGTACCTGCGGACGCTCAAAATTTGTGCCGCTGTACCCGTTGTCGATGAACTCCATAATCTCCGCGTTCAGAGCTTCCGGCATGGAAGCCGCGTACTCGTGGAGGACGAGACTCTGGTTTTCAATGCTCAGGCTGTCGTACTTGTAGTCCTCGATGGAGAGGCGGATGTAGAGGGCGATTACATATTTCTGCATTGTTCCAGCACCTCCGCATAGGTTTCAAACTCGCTCTGAAAGCGATAGCGCACCGTGATCTGCTTGTCGTGGGATACCTCGATGCGGTCGATCAGCCGCTCGATGAGTGCGCCAGTCAGCGCACGGTCGGTCTTGACCTGTGCTGCATCCTGCTTCAGCGCCCGGTGCTGCTCTGTTTGAGCATCCATCGTCCGCAGGCCATCCTCCAACTGCTCCATTTCCACGGCGAGGTCGGCAATGCGGCTTTCGTACTTCTCCTTGTAGTCAAAGTATTCATCCTTGGTGAGAACGCCTTGGACGAGGTTTTCATATAAACTCCGCACGATACCGCGAAGCCGCTGGATTTCCTGTCTGCGGCTGGTGATCTTCTCCCGCAGCTCAGCGCGGTCAGCGGCCTGCCGGGGCAGCTCCGCAAGAGAGAGGGTGTATTGCCCCAGCGCCGTATCAAGCGCGTCCTGAAGCATATCTGCCAACATATCCAGCAACGCATCCTCGCGGATGGTCACGCCGGGGCAGGCATCCTTGCTGATTCGGCTCTGGCTCAGACAATGGTAGAAGTACACGTCATCGGACTTCTTGCGGATATTCCGCTGCCGATGCAGGCTGCCGCCGCAATGGGCGCAAAACACCTTGCCTTTGAGCAGGTTCGGCGTGAAGGCTTTGACCTCCCGCGCCTTGGCGCGGCTGGCGGTCTGATTGAGAATTTCCTGCACCGCCGCGAACTGTTCCCGGCTGATGATGGCCTCATGGGTGTTCCGCACGACCGTCCATTCCTCGGCGTCGGCCTTGACCTGCCGGTGATCCACGGTTTTGGTCTGCCCCTGAACAAGATCTCCGGTGTAGACCTCGGAGCGGAGAATAACGCCGACTGTCCGGGTCTGCCACTTGCCGCTGCCGAGCAAATTTGCGTGAGTGATCTTGCCCTGCATCTTCTTATAGTGGCTGGGGGTGAGGATGCCCGCCTCATTCAGCCGCACAGCGATGGTATTGAGGCCAGCGCCCTCGGAAGCCCAACGGAACATCCGCTGCACCACGACGGCGGCAACGGGGTCGATGATAAGCTGGTGGCAATCGTCCTTGGCCTTCAGGTAGCCGTAGGGAGTACGCGCACCGATGAATTTGCCGTCTTTCATGGCTTGCCGCTGCTGCGCCCTGATCTTGCGCCCAATGTCCAAAGCGTAGGCTTCGTTTATCATGTTCCGCAGCGGGATGATGATACCGGAATGGGCATCTTCCGGGTTGGCGGTGTCGAAGTTTTCGTTGACCGCAATAAAGCGGATATTACGGATGCGGAAATACTGCTCGATGTAATAGCCGGTGTCAATGGTGTTCCGTCCCAAACGGGAAAGGTCTTTGACAATCACGCAGTTTACATGACCGGCCTCAATATCCGAGAGCATCTGCTGAAAGCCCGGACGGTGGAAGTTTGTCCCCGTCGCGCCGTTGTCGATGTAGGTATCGTACACGCTGATCTCCGGGTACTGCTCCAGATAGCGGGCAATAATCATCTGCTGGGTTTCAATGGATACGCTGTGCGTGTGGGTATCCTCCACCGAAAGGCGGACGTAGATTGCGGCGCGGCAAGCGGCGTCGGCCTCTTGCACGGCTACCGCAGCCGTTTCTTTCCTGCTTTTTCTCGCCATGCTCAGCCCACCTTTCTCTGTTCGTAATCTTTCTGCTGCGCTGCCAGCGCCAAAAGCCGCAACGCCTTTTTGTATTCGTCCTCATGGGTAAAGGTAATATCCAGCTCCTTTTTGCCACGGACGCGGATGCTCTGTACCATGTGAATAAGCGCCCTGCGGTCTAAGGTTTCCAGCGTGGAGAACTGCGTAAACTGTGAAATCCAGCGGTTGCGCTCACTCCGGTTTTCCAGCACCTCCGTGAGCTTTTCCTTGAGAACGCGGACGCTTTCGCGGATGTCCTCGGCCTGCTTGGTGTACTTTGCCTTATAGGAAGCGTATTCTTCCTTGGTAAGCATACCTCCCACAAGGCTCTCATAAAGCCTTGCCTTGAACTCCAGCACCTGCTCCAACCGGCGCTCGTTGTCGGTAATGTGGTCGCTGTATTCCTTGGCAAGCGCCTGATTGATGCTGGTCTGGTCAATGCCGGTCAGCAGCGCCTCCAGAGAAGCAATATTGCCGATATAGGCTTTCAGGCTGTCCCGCACACAGTCGATCAGGCTGCTTTCTTTCAGCATGACCGGATGGGCGCAGCCCTTTTTCTTGCCGGTGGGACAATAATAGTAGTGGTACTCCTTGCCGTTCGCACGGTTGGTCTTGCGGGTCATGCGGCTTCCGCAGCACCCGCAGATCAGAATACCGGAGAACAGGTACACCGTATCCTCGTTGGGAGAAGTGCGGGTATCCAGCCCCTTGATGCGCTGCACCAGCTCAAAATCCTGACGGGCGATCAGCGCTTCATGGGCATCCGGGACACGCACCCACTCGGAGGCGGGGCGCTGCTCCATCTGCTTGATCTTGTAATGCGGCGTACCCTGTTTGCCCTGCACCAGCGTTCCGGTGTAGGTTTCATCCTGCAAGATGCGGATGATGGTGGTAGCCGACCATTTGCAGTCAGCCTTGTCTGCGTATCCCTTTTTCGCGTAGGGCAGGCCGTTGTTCTTCTTGTATGCCAGTGGGGAGAGGATACCCAGCCGGTTCAACTCCGATGCGATTTTGGAGGCGCTTGCGCCCTCCAGCCGCATACGGAAGATGTCGCAGACAACGCGGGCGGCGTAGGGGTCAGGGACGAGCAAATTCTTGTTGTCCTCGGCTTTCATGTAGCCGTACACCGGGAAAGCGCCGACGAAATCGCCGTTGCGCCGCTTCACGTCCAGAGAGGAACGGGTTTTGATGGAAATATCCCGGCAGTAGGCTTCGTTCATAATGTTCTTGACCGATACGGTCAGATCATCGCCGCTGTCGTGGGCGGTGTCGATGCTGTCGGTGATGGCGATGAAGCGTACCCCGTAGGCCGGGAATACCCGGCGCAGATACCGGCCGGTTTCAATGTACTCGCGCCCCAGCCGGGAAAGGTCTTTGACAATCACGCAGTTGATGCTGCCATCGGTGATGTCCTGCATCATTTCCTTGAAGGCAGGGCGGTCAAAGATAATGCCGCTGTATCCATCGTCGATCTTTTCGGAAACGACCTCAATATCCGGGTTGCGCTCTACAAAGTTTTCAATGAGCTTGCGCTGATTGGAAACGCTGTCGCTCTCGCTGGAATGATCGTCGGTATAGGACAGGCGGATATAAGCGGCGGCTTTGTATTTAGGCATGAAAAAGCACTCCTTTCTCCCGGTCTGCTCCCGCACGAAAAGAGTGGTTATCTGGCTATTAGGTTTTCATCCTTTTCCACACCGATCATAGCACTCTCTGCGGAAAAAAGCGAGGATGTCGCTCAGCGCAAAATGCCTTGCAGACATTCCTCCAACGTAACACCGTTCCCGGCGAAGCAGGCGTTTACCACGAAATCGCCGCAGCGGAAGCGGTAAGGATTTTTGATCTGGCGGATAAAGGCGGCAATGCGTTCTTCCTTGGGAAGATTTTTGTCTACGGATACTTCCCGGATGTCCACCAGTTCATCCGTGTGGATTTGGGTTTCGTTTGGTGTCGGCTGCATCATGGCGATCTCCTTTCTCGGTTTGGTGGGTTTCCTCAAGGTCACATGAATGCGCTGACGGAAAGGCCGTCAGCGCATGGTATCTGACTTTGAGAGGCGGCTGCGCGGGTAGAATTGGAGCCACATAACATAATGGCGAATACCGGCGCAGCCGCTCTGCTTGTCCATTTGAGAAGATCCATCCTATTTGCCACGCGCCCCGGATAGTGGGCATGATGCAGGCCGCCCTTGGCAGGGCTGTCATAACTCCACGATACCGCTGCCTCAAAGAGCTGGCGCATACCGCAGGGTTCCCCCTCAAGTCTGTGGGAGGGCGTGAGCAAGTTTCATTATCCGCCGCGCTGTCATCGCGCCCGATTTGCCGAATCGGGTCTAAGGCTGCGTAGATCGCTCGGATGGCTTTTCCGGAATCACCTCCTTGAAGCCATCGTCGTGGCGGCGCACCTTATGCCGCTATCACGCGGGTTTTGTGCCTGCATCATGGTCTATTCAGTTTTCAACGTTCAACGAAAGGCTTCGTGGAGAATGTCCCTTCACCTATCGCCGATTTTGGGCCACTTTTGCAAGGTGTTTTTGAAAAACCTCAGAAATATTTTTTGATTTTTCTGATTGCTGCTGTAATGTTGAGAGAAATAGCCTGATGCGACACGCCTTCGACTTTTCCAATCTCGTCAATCGTCATTCCATCCACGAAATACATCCACATCCTGCGGAACTGAGTGTCCGTCAGGTGCTTCCTGATTTGCGTAACCTTTTGGGTGCTACGGCGGATTTCCGCCACCCGGTCATGCGCCTGCTCCATGCAGATATCCACAGCGGGAATAGATGCTGCTTCCTCGGAAAGCTCGTCCAGTGCAAGGGTATGATTAGCGTAGACATGATCCTCTTTCTCGGAAGCATGATAGTCTGCATCCGACAGGGACTTCCATTTCAGAAATTCTTCCTCGCTGGCAAAGTCCTCGCGGGTCAGGCGGATGATGGCTTCGTTGGCATCCATGTAAACGATAGCGTTGGGGTCTTTCTTGTTCAGCGCATAGCTGCTCTTTCTGTTAAACATAATATGTCCTCCGTTTCGGTGTTGGGTGGGTGGTGAACCAGACCAACACCGGCGGAGAACGACAGCCG
>VOFI01001724.1_pt1 | contig 95410 bp, 91 predicted proteins | sample 5384131 | NCBI WGS metagenome assembly VOFI01 (sample SAMN12384728, study PRJNA508395) | human gut metagenome | isolation source: healthy gut H | host: Homo sapiens
GCCGGTTCACCTTCTCCACATCACACTCCTTTATGGAGCAGGCACACCCTTCATGCCTGTTGAGCAGAGTCAGACTTTCCAGGTCATAAAAATTACCGTACTTCATATTGAGATCGTTTTTGTTGGTACAATTTGACCTGGCGGGCAACCATATCACAGAACTTCTGTCCGTTCTCCTCTCACTTCTGAAATAGGCAATCATGTCCCAGAGATTCTGCTTGAAGCAGCCGGTCCATTTTTCGTAACAGTGACTTCCATAGATCTTTCCGAACGTTTCCTCGAAAAGTGCAGGAGTCAGCCCTTCATCCCCGTGGTGGTTGTATTGCCACAGGGAGACAAGCAGCAGCTGGTTATAATCCAGTGTTTCCATATCCGTTCTTTTTTAAGTAAAACATCGGCCTACATGGGTAGGCATTTTTATTTCTTGATGTCTTTTCAGTCTGTTTTCCGGGGATTGCGGCAAGGCTTGGCGAAAGAAAATACCGCAGCGAAGCGAGGATGATTTTCTTTCAGCCAACCCAGCCCCTGAAAGGGGCCGCCTTGCACAATCAGCCCGGAAAACGGCTATCTTTACAGCAAGAAATGAAAAAGCAGACCTCGGATTCTCTGTTCTGAAGTCTGCTTTTCGGTCATTGTCAAGTTTCATGTTTTTCAGGTATGTATCTGCCATCCGTGGAACGGCTGCAATGTTACGGCAAACGATCTGTCAGGTATTCCATGATAGAGCAGACCTCCTACGATACCTATTCTTCCATCAGCATAATGCTGGGTAAAGCCGAACGAGTATGGGGCATGGTCATAGTAGAGTGAAATCTCACTGGGATAGTCAGGATTCCCTTCCCAACTCTTCAACCGTTCCAAGCACTTTTTTGAAGTGAGGTGTCACCAATGGATTCGGCATAGCGCTTTACGTTCTCGAAATGTTCTTCATTTAGGATTTTCATAATTCTTTGGTGTTTTATCTGTTAAACACGTCCGGCTCCGGGAGCCGGTATTTTTATTTCTCGCCTGCCTGACGGTCCCGTGGCCGTACCCGCAAGGTTTGGCGAAAGAAAATACCGCAGCGAAGCGAGGATGATTTTTCTTTCAGCCAACCCCGAAGGGGCCTGACCTTGTACGGGTACACAGGGACGCGGACTATCTTTGCAGGGTGGGAAATAAAATATGCGGTTGTTCCTTGTTGTGGGATCTTGTATGGCTTCCGGAGATAATCTTCCTGATTTGTTCGCCATTGCCGGACAAATGCTGTATTTTTGCAGTTTCTAATTTCAGGATTATGGAAAACTATCTAAAGAAAGCGGCGGATGCTTTCCTTGTGGAGCGTCCGTATGGTATGCGTGTGGATTACAGGAAGAAAGGGTTCGTGCTGTTTAACCGCAACCTGAACGTATTGGGCAATGCGGAGCATGCCCGTCTGGAAGAGCTGCCTCTGGAGCGGTTCAATGTGGAGGAAATTCCGTTGGAGGGTGAAATTGTGGAAGAACATGCAGGATTTACCGATGTATTCTTCTACACCGATTTGACCAACCCTTATGCCGGATATGTGCTGAACCTACAAAAGCTTAAAGCCTATAACCAGTTTATGTTTCCGCTGGCAATGGCGCTGAACCGTGAGTTGTGAGGTCGGAAGATGGTAGCGGTAACAGCCGCATGGAGCACGCCGTTACCGTCCCAGGTTTTATTATTTGCCCTTTCTTGTCTGTTATAAATGCAAGATAATCGCCCACGGCCTTATGGCATCCGGTAAAGTCCGGAGTCCGGTGACCTTTGATTTTCCGGTAACTGACGGTTCCGTTCCTGTCAATGCCTCTTACATGCCTGTTGAATGTCCCTTTGGTTCTGATATGGATGTCAAAACCGTCCCTTCCGGTGATTTCAAGGAACATTCCTCCCGTGATCCGTTCCCCGTCCAGGAATTTCTGTTTCTGTTCATCGAGCAGCAGCTGATGTTGCTCTTCCCGCGCTCTGCGCTCTTCCGCCTCTTTCTCTTCCCTGCTCCCTGCGTTTCTGTTCCTGCCTCCTTTTGTATGCCTCACGGGCTTGCACCAGGGGGGTGGTGTCAAGTCCGAGAGCCTCGAACACGCGGACTGAGATCAACCTGACAAAGGCTCCTCTTTCCGCGCCCTGAAGCGTATCCGCGATCCAGTTCCTGCAATAGGCGGCGGCTTCCTCCCCTGCGGCCTTCTCCTTTGAGGAACCGGCGTGAATACTGCCCGCTGGAAAAATAAACGTTTTCAATCCGGCAGACCACATGGAAACAGTCATCGTCCTCATTCCCATATTCGTTCTTTCTAGACAGGGAGAGATATACATTCTCTGCGTACGGCTCCAGTTCCATATAAGGAGCCACGACGGTATTCCCGTCAGACTTGTACTTGAATACTTTTGCTTTCACTATCGTTCAGTTTGTCGGTTGTTGCATATTTCATCTATGATCTCTTTCCCGCTTCTTTCACCCTTCAGGAAGGCAAGGAAGCGCCTCAAAAAGAGCCGGGCACAGTCAGTTCCCTGTTGGGAGCTTTCACCGTCTTTGGTAGCGCATACCGCAAAACGCCCCAGTCCGAAACTGTCCTGTTGCGGTATGATGTGGTAAGACAAGTCCTCGCTTGCATTGATGTGCAACCCACGACGGAAAACATAGAAAGTTTTCGGGATTCTTCTGTCGGTATCGATTTCCATACGCTTGTAACCGTGATGTTCCAATAACCGGATCAGTTCCCTGTTTGTCGGAATTGTATGTCCGATCCAGTCCGGCCAGCTTATATTTTCTATTGTATGTCCGTAATTGTCATATAATATGTCGAACTGTTCCTGGTATTCATCGTAAAATTCCCCGTTCCCGTTGCACATTTTCTCCAAAGCGATGCCGTTTTTACGGACAAGGGCAAGGTCCCAGTCCGCACGCGATTTCATTGAGTAGCGTGCGTTCCTCATCCCTGTCCTTTGCCGTTCCGTAAATTCTAAGCCGGGAATACCGGTGTAGCGCCGAACGGGACGGCATATCCAGTTTTTCCCATATCCCATCGTTTCCTATAGCCTGTCTGGTGTTTTCCGGAAGTCCGTACCACCACTTGTCCAAATTGTTTGTATCCATAATTTCTGAATCAGATTGTTTTTAAATTCTGTTTTGAGTACCATGCCTGATACGCGGCGGCATACTCCTGACGTTCCCGTTCCAGGGAATCTCTCATTTCAGGGGTGTATCCGAGCAGGCGGATGTATCCTCCGTTATAGCCGGTGAGTTCGCACCTTATTCCGGCTTCCTCCAGTTTGTCGATGCGTTTTTGGGCCATTTTTGCGCTTGAATATTCCTTCGGCCAAAAATAGACTTCGCCCCGTGAGCCGAAACAGTCTTCCCCCAGAATTATTTCCCCGGCATACTTCCGGCTTTCGATGAAGCCGAAACGCGCTTTGCCCAATGCCCGGCGCATTGCCTTGTGTGCCGGACCTTCCGGATGCTTGAATACCTCCGGTTTGTCTTTGCTGTCGAGTCTGGGCGGTTCCACCTTGTACGGCTGTTTGTAACTTCCGATTCCGAGCGTCAGGTAAAAGTTGGTATGAAAATAGTCCGTCATGGGGTCGCTGTCATCGAAATTGTACGACATGATGAAATCGTAGATATTCACCATTACATCCTTTGCCCTGTCCGTCAATGATTTGTCTGAATGGATATGATGGTGGTTGACATCGCCTTGAACTTTTCCGGACTCTTTGGTGAACGCCTCGAAATCCGCTTTCATCAACCGGATATGGATGGAGTGGCAATTCTCCCGTCTGGCAGAGAACTTGTATCCCGGATAGGTCTCCCTGAACCATGCCCGTATCAGTCCCACGATTTCCGGAGCGTGCTGTCCCTTGTAATTGCGGCCTTTCCAGCGGTATTCGTTATACACGTACCCAGTGTATTCCTTTGCCGTGGCTCCCGGATAGTCATATTCATATCCGGTTGAGGTCGAGGAAATATCCGGTTTTTCTTTCCAAGCCTCAAAAAGCCTTCCAAACTCGGTGGTCACCTGTTGCATGATTGCGGTGTCACCACCCTTGTCCGGGTGGTGCTCCAATGCCAGCCGGCGGTATTCTTTCTTCAAGTCCGCCAAAGAGTGTATGTTCTGAAAATAAGTCATAGCCATAAGTTTTTTATGCCCCTGCGAGGCGGTTGATAAAATATTCCCGGTAGTCAAGGTCAAGACCGAGGTTGAGACAGGCCGTTTCCATGTCATCTTCTCTCAGGTCGTCCGCCTCCTGCAATTCGCGCAGGTACCGTATTTCGGAGTCCAGGTATTCCTGTGCTTCCGTTTGACCGCAACCGCATGAGTTGCAGATCAGACTGATAATGTTTCCCTGCATGCTGTTTGATTTTTTATGTTTCTGTTCCTGTTTCTGAGGCCTCGTCCGTCATATATCGAGACGGCCCGTTCCACCAGAATCCTGCGGTTGTCTTCCGAGAGTTCCAGGTAGAACCGTTCCGCCGCGCCGAATGTGCCCTTGTCTGTCGCCACGCACCATTTTTTCCAGAAATGCGGGTACATGCCGCCATACACGGTTTTGCATTCCTCCTCGCTCCAGGCGTTCCACATGTAGTAGAAGAAACTGGAAACGGTATTTTCCGCTTGATATTTCATGGTTCTTTTCATTTGATTGATTGTTGATGCCAGATTCATTGCCCGGAAGGATTACCGGATATTCAATATTGCGCTAAAGGCATGTGGGTCAAGCCTGTAAAACGTCGGAAGGTTAAGTGTGACCATCGGGTAGCTTACCCAGCCGCTCTGACGTCTATAACCTGTATCCTCAGCCAATTTGTTGGACAGAAGGAACTCCATGGCATCAGGATTGTTGTTGATGTCCACGAATGCCCTGTCAGGCAGTGAGAATGCCGCCTTATCTTCCAGGTTAACCGTCAGGACCGTGTATATCTCATGGGTCACGGGATCTTTCAGAGACAATGCCGGCCAGCCGTTATGGTACATTTCAATCACGATTGAGAGACGGCTTTCCTGATACAGGAAAGTCTCTTCCATGGACGGATGGTCGCATTTGGCAATTTCAAAATCATCCTCCCCTTTGGTAAATGTCACCATCGGATAGGATACATCGACAAAACATTCCTCTTCCCGGTAGCAGAGATGTTCTTTTTCCCTCTGAACGGATTATAGCCAATCGGGTGTTCATATTCGTAACTGGTTTTAAAATTATTGACTTGCAAGTTAATTGGCCGGCATTCACCTGCCTGTTTCTTTAAACGTGTGATTGTCACCGCCTGCGGACATTTGGGAGAGTTGCTGTCTCACCGCCTTGATTTTCCCGATCAGTTCGTCCTCCCTTCGGAATGAGGGGGTACATTTGGTACGCCTCATCCCGGCTCCCCAGGGGATGCCGCCGCATACTTTTCTCAGGCGTGCCTTTTCGCTTTCCAAGGCCGACTCCAGACGGGCCAGCCTGCGTCGCAACGATTCTTCGGTCACAGTTCTCATGATTTCATTGTTTTTTTAGTATGGTGACGGATCGGAAAAACAGTCACCATACCGTCGTTATGTGTCACGTTATATTTTAGCTTTTTCCCTTTTGATGCCTCTCAGGACGTACAACAGGTGTAGGAACAGCTCCCTGTCGTAAATCCGGAAGAAGAACGGCTCGCCTGTTTCCCTGACCGTTCCGGTAAAAGACACGGACTCCCGGTTCACGGGATATTGGAGGAAGTTGCCGTTTGCCAGCAGGGTGTGCTTTTTCTTCATCACTTCGCCTAGGAACTTGTCCATATCGTCGTTTCCCTCATAGCCGGAGAAGTAGAGGAAATGATGACGGCGCAGGCTTCGCAGGATTTTGGCGGTTTCCAGCCTTACATCCCTGCCTGACGATTCGTCCGTTCCTCTCATCAGGTTGCAGATGAACTTCTTCTCGCCATTTATGTCAAGAAACAGATAAGGAACTATAATTATAGAGGCATGCCGTGCGTGGCCAGAGATGACCATCGGCTTTTCTTTCAGGATGTCTCCTTTGAAGGTAATGTTCCGGTAATGGTTGTCCATCTGCCGTTCCAGTTCCTTTCTTGGCGTGGTAACGGAGCGGAGTCCCGTGAAGTAGCGTCCGCCCGCCCGGAAGCAGAACCGGTAGATGTCCGCATGATAAGGCTCTCCCAGGAAAAAGAAATTCCGGGTACGGCGGATGGGGGGCAAGACATCCATGTAGTCGAAATATCTTTCTTCCGTAATCTCACTGAACGGGGCGCAGAGGGATTGCAGGTGGATGCGTATCATCTTGCGGACGGTATTTCCGGACACGGCTGTGAGGTACGGGTTCTTCCCTGTCCCTCAGTTCCTCCAGTGTCTCATGATGGTAGTCGCCGTGTATTCCGTCAGACATGGTGGTCACGCAGCTGCCGTCAAAACTGCGTGAATCGACTACGAATTTCAGTTTGTTGTTATTCATGGTTCAGATGTTTTGAAGGTTCAACACTCTCTTGGCGGCACTGAGGGCATTGGAGGTGAGCTGCCGTTGCCATGCCTTGTTTCTGGGTGACCAGCGGAATCCGGAGGATTTCAGTTCCTTTCGTCTGTTGTCTTCGGGAATCCTGTCAAACAGGATCTGAAGGCGGTCTTCTCCATAGTTCCATACAAGTGCCCCGCCCTCGAACGGCACTTCCTTGTTTTCCCGGCTTTGCACCGCTTTCAGCCTTTCGCGCATCCGTTCCGCAAGTTCCGGCAATTGGAAGAATTTGTTTCTCGGGGTGATGACGGGTTTCCTTACCCTTGCGTTATATTCGGAAATGAAGTCCACGGCCCTGCGGACGATTTCCACTTCCCCGTGATTGGCGAAGGTGGATACCTTGTTCAGGATGCTGCTGACGAACAGGGCACGGTTATAACCCCGGCATTGTCCGGTGTCAATCCCGTGGATGGTGTCGGCGCTGCTCTTGATGTCGCGTTTGAGCGTCTGCCATGCCTTTTCCAGTTTTTCTTCCTCCGGTCGTGCGGCTTCCTTTTTCCGTCTGACGGCTTCAAGAACCTTTTGCCGCCAATTGCGGAACTCCTCGTAGCGGTTCTGATAGCTTCTGTTCGTATTCTCCTGCCTGTGGTAATCAAATCCGCCTCGTCCCGTCACCATCGGGTTGGCACAGCGTGAGAGGGCCGAGAGCTGGGCGGATAGCTTTTTCCGGTAGGCGGCGATGTATGTATCCCGTTCCTCTTCCTGCATGAGTTGCAGGTCGTTGTGCAGCTCCTCCCCGTAAATCATGATGTCCGTCTCGCCACGAATCTCCGGGTCGAAGGAACTCCAGGCGTATGCGTCGCAAGCCTGTTTCCACATATCCTCCAGATAGCCCGGATGTTTGAACGCTACGGCTTCCCAGTCTTTGAAGTCCCTGGAATGCAATTCATTCCGATCTTCCGGATTTCCGTACAGGTGTACATAGTTGCCCGTTCCATGATGCTCCTTTCTGAAATGGAACGGTACGGGAGGATGGTCCGTACCCTTTTCCCGGATCATCGTGACCCGGTGCGCATTCTCTGCGGTAAGGCCCGTTACTTGTTCTTCCCGGACCTTTGCTGTTGTTGTTTCAGTCATAACCGTTGCCATTCATAAATTATTTCTACCAGTTCTTCGTCCGCCAGTTTTTGGATTTCCTCGTCCGAGCAATAGCAGGCGATTTCCTCGTCCAGCTTGAAAGCTGCCGGGTCAAGGCTTCCGATGCCGTCCAGCAGTTCCGGCACCAGGCTGTCTGCGGCAACCGTATAGCTTCCGTCCCTGCCTTGCACCTTCCGTGCGGGATAGCTCCTTTCCCGATAAACCAACATTCTCATTTTCGGATTGGCACCCTGCTGTCCTTTGTGGACTTTGCTTGTTGTCTCTCTGTTCATACCTTCATTTTTTTAGTTTGTTTGACATGATCGGCTCCGTGGAGCCGGTTTTTCGGTTTCTTACTTGCCGGACTGTCCTTTGCCGGGGATTGCGCAAGGCTTGGCAAAAGAAAATACCGCAGCGAAGCGAGGATGATTTTCTTTTAGCCAACCAGCCCCTGAAAGGGGCCGCCTTGCGCAATCAACCCGGCAAAGGGCTATATTTGCAGGTAAGAAATTGAAAGAATGGCTGGGATTTTCAATTTGTCGGATACAACATGTAATAAGTATAATGAGCAAATTTAAAAGCATACAACGAAGGTTTTTCAAATATTTTCCAAACTATCGGATATCAATATCATATCGTAAAACAAGCGAAGGCGTGGCATTCCGGAATAAATACATGTCTTCGCGTCAAAGGTGATTGATTGAAATGAATATATTCTCTGCTTTTGATACGGGTGTCATGGTAGCTCTCTTGCTGGGTATTGAGTTTCTTAGGAGTGATATCCAAACAATTCTCTATTGTAAAAGAAACGATCCCGGGATTTTTAAGAGCTGCCTGTATACATTATTTATATTGTTGGCAAGTCTTTATTCCATTGTGGCCGGAGCCATGCTTAACCCCGAGCCCGTACCCGTTTATGAATTGATGCCCGGTTTTCAAATAGGAGTTTATGGTTCTTGTTTTTTGTTTATATTTCTTGTTATCGCCGGTCTTTACCGTAAAATATTACCTCTCGTCCTTTTGGGGTACGCTATGGTATATGTAATCGGTGTACTGATACCGTTACTTGGATATGTAGTGTCCATGATGAATTATTTCGCCAGCGTAGGATGATTATGAAGATCAAAGATGTTTTCCAGAGAAAATGGATAACAGACAGTATAACAAAAAGAAGGTATCCTTTTTCAGATACCTTCAATGACGGGCCGGTTGTATATTTACCATTCCAGACGTTCCTTCACATTGTTCATCGCCTCTTTCAGGCTGCTGTTCATGACCCGCGCATAATGCTGCGTCATACGTGTGGAGGCATGGCCGAGCATGACGGACACGTCCTGCAAGGGTACATTGTTGGCGAGCGTGACGGTGGTCCCGAAAGTGTGCCTGGCAACGTGCGTGGTCAGATTTTTCTTTATGCCGCAGAAATCGGCGATTTCCTTGAGGTAGCTGTTCATTTTCTGGTTGCACATGACAGGCAGGCAGCATCCTTTCTTTATGCAGATCGGATGTTCCCTGTATTTCTCCAATATGGCCAGTGGAACGGGCAGCAGCGGGATGTTGCTGATGGAAGACGCTTTTCTACGGTGTTCCAACTTGACCCTTCCCTTCCTTATCCACCAGTCACCGAGATTGTCCTGTACCAGGTTTTCACCACTCAGAGTGGCGACATCGGAGAACGCCAGACCGGTGAAGCACGCAAAGACAAATATGTCCCTGACCAGCTCGAGCCGTGGGATGGTGAATTTCTTTCATTACGGTTTGCAACTCGTCGTAGGTCAGGAATACCGGATCGGTCTCGTCCTGCTCCATCTTGTAACCGTAAAAGGATTCTTGCGCATCCATTCCTTTGCCAATGCCATATTGGTAAATTTCTTGAAGCATTTCATATAACGGACTATCGTGTTCCGGCACAGTCCCGCCTCCGTTTTCAGGTAAATGTCAAACGCACGGATGAACTCCGGTGTCAGCTCATGGAAGGTGATATCCTCCTTGCCGTAATAAGAGGGGATAAGCCGCTGCAATTTCTTCACCACGTTCTTGTACCGGTTGATCGTGACGGGAGAGTAGTCTATGCCCGCCAGTGTTTCCATTTCCTTGATGCCTTCCCTCATGGTGCCGAGCAGTGTACGCATTTCGGTGTCTTTCCCGAAAACACGTTTAAGAATCAGTTTTGGGGTAATCAGGGCCTGTTCCAATACCAGTTCCTTGTGTTTTTCCAAGGCGCGTGCGTGCAGTTCGGCAATATAGGCGTTCAGTGCCACTGATGCCCTGTCCCTGCCTTTACTGCATCCTTTGGCGGCGTTCCATAAGTTCAGGGGTACGCTTCTTTGGATACGTACATCGTCATAGTCTCCATTGATGGTTATCCGCATCAATACCGGTGCCTCACCGTTTTTCAACAATTTCGTTTTAAGCACGAAAAACAGAATGTTCATTGTTCCTTGTTTCATCACTTTTGTTTTTTGAGGTGTTACATTCAATTGTTTCGTCAAAACCGGATGGCATGAGGATATGGAGCGAAATGTTAAATTCGGTGGCTTTTTTGAGGGACTTGTGGAAAAGCCATAAAAATCCCATTTTTTTCAGGTTCGAATTGCCTTTTGTATCCCGGGTTCGATTCCTTTTTTTTATCCCGATGGGAAATACCGAATTTTTAAATTTCTTTCACACTTCGACTCCATCCGGTCATGTGTGCAAAATTACTTTTTCACACCGGAGATTGAAATTGTCAAACAGTTGAAAAACAATGAAGTATGATACATATTTATGGCTTTTTCAAAAGCCTTAAAAAAAAGCCACTGAATTGGCGAAATCCAACTTCACAAATATGTAGCGGAATGCGTAGTGAGGGTAAAAAAAGAACCCTTGAACTATCTCTAATTCAAGGGTTTTCTAAAATTGAAAAGCTTTTTGGTGGTGCCACCAGGAATCGAACCGGGGACACAAGGATTTTCAGTCCTTTGCTCTACCAACTGAGCTATGGCACCGTTGTTTTGTTTAACGAGTGCAAAGGTAAACATTATTTATTACACTCCAAATGTTTCAATGGAAAATATTCAAAGAAAATGTATTTCAAGGAAGATACAGAAAAAAGTATATTTTTTTCGAAAAAAAAACAGCAAAACTATTTGCAGTTTAAAAATTAGTTGTACCTTTGCAGCCGTAATCAAAAACGGGATGTAGCACAGTTGGCTAGCGCGCCACGTTCGGGACGTGGAGGTCGGAAGTTCGAGTCTTCTCATCCCGACTACAAAAACGAGGATATATCAAATGATATATCCTCGTTTTCTATTCATACGGACAAAATATGTACTTTTATCCTCTCATTTTTATAAAAACAGACAGCATATGAGAATTACACACCCCCGTTTGGCAAACGCTCTTCATGAAAGTACAAATATACAGACAGTGTTAGAAAAGAACGATGAGGACCTAATCGAGTATTCCTTTAAAAGCTTGCGTATAGAAGGAATAAAGAAAAGTAACCTTTCAGTGCAGTCTTGTGTTTTCTCCAATTGCAGCTTCGGAACATGCTGTATACAGAAATCCCAATTTAGCGATGTCGTGTTTAAAAATTGCGATCTGTCGAATGTAAACCTAACAGGTTGTGGATTTCACCGGGTAGAATTTATCGGTTGTAAATTAATGGGAACCAATATGTCGGACGGGATATTCAATCATATCACTTTTGAAGAGTGCCGGGGAGAATACATGAATCTATCAATGAGTAAAATGCGATATATACAAATTACCCGATCCAACCTGCAGGGAGCCGGAATAGAAGACTGCCAATTGACGAATGTCTCATTCGATGCCTGTAACCTGATGGAAGCGGAGTTTTACCATACATCCTTGAAAGGAATCGACCTGTCGAACTCGGAAATATCCGGTATCCGCATCACAAATCTTGCCAACAGCGAGCTGAGAGGATCTTCCGTTTCCTCTTTACAAGCATTGGAGCTGATACGGATGCTGGGAATAGAGATCAAAGACTGAACGCCTTCATCCGGCATAGTCGGGATGGCGATGCAACCAAGTGACCGCATAGCTACAGGTTGCCGACGGCTTCATACCATTCTCGATCGCGTAATCATAAGCGTATTTTACTAAAGCGGCAGCAATTCCTCTCCCTCCGATAGCGGGCGGAACAATCGTGTGGATAATATCCAGTTTATCCCCAGATAAACGATACTGTACAAAAGCTACCACGCCATCCACCTGTGTTTCAAAACGTTTATTATCCGGATAATGAGTTATAATGTAATCCATATTCTTAATTATTTATAGGTTCAAATTCCAATAATAAAACATCCTTTCCTTCCCCTTCTGAAATGTTTTTTCCTGAAACGTTCTTTTTTCCCCGGAAGAAGTTCTTCACTTTTGCAAAAAAAGTCATAATTTCTTTGGCTGTATCCTGCTTCTTTTTGGACATACCGACCGATTCAATCAACGGTGGTCTTAATATCTGCCACAAATAATTGAAAGTGGAATGATAAGGATCCCTTATTATTGAAACACTCGAATGACGTGGTTTGTTAAAACCTTTTCCTGTTTTATCCGGATTATTCTGTTTTAATACACGGTTGACAAGACCGGTCAGAAACTTCTTATCGGTTAGTACACCATCTTTTTCTTTCAGTAAAGCAGCTTTTAAGCCATTATATAGAAAAACCATCTCCACTGTAGCTCCTTTGCTGGATGCCTCTGTACTGAAAGCCATCTCTCGAACCCATCCACTTTGTACCTCCGCCGAAGCCAGGGGAACCAGCAATTCGTTCAACGCCGTAAGGTCAAAACTGTCTAGGCGGGCATTCAGCAAGAAACGATCATTCAGTGAATCGACCGGTAACTTCCAAGTAGCCGTAAAGTTTCCTTTCCCCATCAACTTGCCATCAGCATCCAGCACGATGTATTGGTCAGGACGGGAGACGATATTTGTAAAACCGGTAAACGTTCCGTTCATATCCGTAAAAAACAGTTTTCCGGGAACCGTTCCCTTCTTTGCCAGCTCTTCGTAAACAACGGAAAAGTTCTTTATGCCCACTCTTTGGAAATCCAGCTTAACCGGAGCCTTCTGTAATCCGGTATAGATCATCGGAACAATACGCCGGGGTATCGGTATTTTCTGGTTCTTAAAATTCTGTAATACAGCATCCGATACCTGTACATCAGCTATCCGAAGCACCTTCTCCGATAAATAAGTGGACAGATCGATACCTGCCAGCGCAACCTGCCCGACACTCACATCAAACCAATCTTTATGATGCGGCTGCAAATAAGCAAACTGCATTTTAGGATAAGGAGATATAAGACGAATACGGTCAATGACTACACTTGATCCGGTCAAATCCACAGCACCTACCTTTAACGTGTAAAAACCGTTATCCAGAGGAAGCTCCAGGTTACGGGTAGAGAAACGAATATCATCCAATTTATATGTACGGAGACGAGTATCAACAGCCAGCCCCTCAATAAACAGGTTAGTCGTATCTAACTTCTGATGTTGCAAAGAATCGCTCTTCCCATAATAGGCATAACGGATGTTCGCATCCTTCAAGCTAAAGCGACCTAAAAAGATTCGTCCGGCAACTTTCTCCAAAGCTGTATATAAATCAACCGAACCTAACTTCGTTTGATTTTGTAGAGTATCGAGAAAATGACCGGAATAAATATCCGCCACAGGACTTTCCATGTGAACCGAACCCAACTTCAACAAAGTGCTATCCCAGGAAACCCCTTCCAATGCCAGGCCTTTAAGTGAAGCCGACATGCCACTTCCGTCCGATCTGCACACTTGGACATCAGGCGAATCTACCCGGAACGATGCTACCCGAATATTCCGGTCCAGCCTTTCAGGTATCCGTTTCAGCCCGCCTATACGAAGTCCCGGTGAAGAAAACCGGATATATGTCTTTGCCTTCTTCTCCATCGTATTTTGTGGGAGCAGTTTGATATCCTGTAATTCCAGAATTCCTTTTACGGTCGAAAATTGCCCTTTCCGCACAGACAAACGATATTCTTTTCCCGGCAAATAGTTATCGAACCGGCTAAAATTAAATCCCATATTTCCGTAATCGAAAAACAGTCCACTCCCCTTCCCCGTCTGCCGGTTCACCCAAATGCCGGTTGCAAAGAAATTAAAATCATTCAGTTTATAAGTAACCGGATCGGACATGCTTTTATCATCGATCGTCACATATGCATGATTCAGACTCAACCGTTTAACAGAGAAATAACGGAGGAAAGGATTCAAGATCGACTCCACACCGACACGGCTGTTTGCCGGCTTTACCGACTTCACATCTTTCTTATTGAAGGAAGAAAACAGCACATAACGCAGATTCGGGCGGTCTATTTTCAGCAACCGCGCACTGATCCCCTTGTCGTATAACAAACCACGGATTCCAACCGTATCAATGCTTCCTGCCATATAATCATTCTGTCCGCAAACCGACAAGGGATATAACCTGATTCGTTCCAGGTTGAAATCCCCGCTTTCCGTGTCCAACGTCATGCGCTTCACCGTAAACCGGTGGTTTCGTGCCGTCATCAGCCCCTCAATACCAGTCGCTTCAAACGAGAAACCACGCGAATACCAGAACCCGCGTTGAGCCTCCGATACGGAATCTATCCGGAAATCGTTTGCCTGGAAATCGAAGTTCGCCAGTTTATACACCTCGATCTTATCTTTAACCGCAAAAGAATATTGCAACTTTGCCTGCCCGATACCGACCGTACCAATAGAAACCGTATGTAAGACAGGCGAGATCAATTCATAAAGAGACAGGGAACGGACCAAAGAATCCGCCTCCGCCTCATTCAAGCTTTTCTTCTCCGTTTTTTTAGCAGACGGCAGGCTTTCCCCCGCCAGATTAAAGGCTTGTATATCCGAAGAAATGATATCTAACGAGCGCGCCGTGAGGTAATTCAGCGCATTTTCACGACGGAACTGTATTCCTTTCACTTCAATGGCTCTGATCAACGCATTCAGATAGCTGTCCGGCCGCTTTTTCTGTTCCCCCCACAATTCACCTTGGGGTGTAAGCGTAATATTAGAGATAGAAATAATAGAATCTTCCGTACTCAGCAGGATCCGGTCCGTTTGCAAACGAAAGTCATTATTGGCCAATAGCGTCTGCGACCGCTTAGTAATGAAATCGAAATTATCACAATAAAGCAACTTTCCACTCTCAGACGAATTCTCATCCAAACGAAAACCATACGCATGGAAACTGACATCATTCAGGGCATAGACAATCGGAGAAACAGGATTCTCCACGGAATAGGACACACTGGCGTTCTCCAGGTTCAGCATCCGGACAGTCAATACATTAATATAAGGAGAAACCACCTCATACAAGGTCTTGATCTCCGCCTCCTTCCTTTCTTTCACCTCCGCCCGCGTCGAATAGTAAGGATTAAACACCTGTATATCAGGATTCCTAATTTCAAATGAGTCAAAATGCAACTGCTTGTAACTCCGACGCCACGTAAGATTCAATCCTTTAAAATCGACCATGCCAACCTCGGCTGTCACATAGACAGACGGCAGGCTGTCCTTTCTTTCCCAATCCCGGAAAACCGCCGAGTCGGGACATAGCTTTATTCCCTCAAGCGTCAGTTCACCTTTGAAGAAACTGATAGAAAGGTTATCGAAAGAAAGCCTATAAAAGCCATCCGTAGCCTCGGCCGTCCGATGGATCAGTTCTTTCCGAAGATACCGTTCGAGGCGTTTGGTCAGATGAAGATTAAGCAAGAATATAGCGGCAATCAGCACCATTGCGATCCCCAACGTGTACCCTATGACTCTTTTTATCTTCCTCATAAGACTTAAATAAGATTATAACTTCACTCCGTCTATATAAAATCAACAATATAAACAGAGTTAAGTTGCAAAGTCGGTAATAATCCCGTCTGCGCCTACGTATTGTCCAATCTTGCCAAAATATTTGTTTATTCCAGGAATTATTGCGAAAATTGCAGAGACACCCCTGTAACCGGCGATAAAAACAGATCGCAGTTACCTGACGGCGGACGTATAAGATCATAAATCACTAAACAAAAAAATAATGGGAAAAGTAGTTATCAACTCGTACGAAGACTTTGAAAAGCTGGTAGGCCAGCAAATAGGGATTTCAGATTATGTAGAACTGACACAAGAACGCATCAACCTTTTTGCCGATGCGACACTGGATCACCAGTGGATTCACGTAGACCCAGAGCGCGCCAAAGTGGAAAGCCCGTTCCACAGCACAATTGCCCACGGCTACCTGACGCTGTCACTCCTTCCTCACCTCTGGAACCAGATCATCGAGGTGAACAACCTGAAGATGATGATTAATTACGGCATGGACAAGATGAAATTCGGACAGCCCGTATTGACCGGACAAAGTATCCGCCTGATCGCCAAACTACAGACTTTGACAAATCTGCGTGGCGTGGCCAAGGCTGAGATCAAGTTTGCCATCGAGATCAAGGACCAACCGAAGAAAGCGCTGGAAGGTGTTGCAATCTTCCTGTACTACTTCAATTAAGAACAGAAACATGAATAAATTGAATCTTGCGGCAATCGCTTTATGTACCGGCATTACTTTTGCCTGTTCACCAAAAGCTTCGATGGTAAAAGGAGTTATCTGCGATGCAACCATAAATACGCTGACAGTCGTTTCCGAGGAGGGTGACACACTTTCTTTCAGCACGTTGGATGCAGAAAGGGTCGTAACGGATGGTATCTTGCTCGATGATACGGCTATCGTATATCATAGCGGGAAATATAAGACAGGGATGAAAGCGCAAAAGATTGTGGTTGTCCCCGGAAGAAGAAATATGGTTGGCGGCGACCGGGACAAACATGGCTGTATCGGTTCGGCCGGCTACCAATGGAGCGAAGTGCAGCAAGATTGCATCCGTGTGTTCGAAAAGGGTATCCGGATGAAAGCTGTCGACGGCAGCCAGTCTGCTTTCATCGTTTTCAGTCCGGATTCCACCCAAGTCGAACTGTTCTTCTCTTCGGGAGATAAAAACGAGATACTGGATAGGCGCTCACTCCCATCCGGTGGATATGCTTGGAATGTAGAGGACGACGATACAAAGAATGTACGCCGCATAAACGGAAAGTGGACTATCAGTCAACGGGGGAAGACTATCTATTCGCAGGAAGAGGTTCAAAACAAGTAAAGACATCTATAGGTGAGCTGCCGGAGTACAGAAGTACACTATTGTTTTGCCAGTCCGTACTGTGCATTTCGAACAATGTCCTAAACGCATAATCTTTTCCACCGAAAAGAAGGAGTAACGCATCCTGACTTACAACTTTTCCGGCATATACTTCCAGAACCGGGCAGGCATATGCTGGCGGTGTAACTTGGGATTGAGACGTTCCTTGATAGCAATAGACTTGAAGTAAGTTTTCCACATCTGCTGGAAAAGTTTCTCATCGGCATCCATCAGTTCCTCACCGAGCAGGCCGGAAAGAAGGTGGGCTTCTTTCTCTTCGAAACGAACTTCGGTAGCTTCTTTCAAGTCGTAATAGTAACCGTACTCACGTTTCAGGTCGTAAAGCAACCAGCACTGGTCGGCAAAACGGTCTTTCAGATGCGGAAGAGTGAGAGGGAGTACATTATATACTGGCTTGACAGCGGCAAAGAAAGTCCCGTCCGCCGTTTTTTGGAAACGGAGGAACTGGATGACACGCAGGCGCTCGTTCGTCACCTTTTTCCATACCTTGGAGACTTCGAGGACATCGGGATCGCCAAAGTTCAGTTCGATCGTACGCGGAGCGTCGATCGCCTTACGGATATAGCGAAAAAGCAGCATGTCCGTTTCTGGCAGTTCAGATAGCCAAGTAACGGTAATCACAGACAAAGCCATAGCGGAAAGCCGCTTCTGCAAACCTTTCCAAACACGATCCACCTTGGCATCGTCCGTACAGATCGTCACTGCCTCATCATAAAACAAGGGAAAAGGTTCTCCTTCTGCTAACAGCAGATCGGGAAAGCTGCGACGTGAATAAGCATCAAAAACAGCGGTCAGCAGCCCTTCAAAGGTCTTATCGTACACGAATACCGTCATGATTCTTCCTTAAATTGGAGGATAAGCTGACGGTCGTCGGTACTCTTACGTCCCGCTTTCCGGATAAGGATTTGACGGACCACCTCAGGTGACACTTCGTTAATCGTGCGGACTGGCAACTCGTGGCATGTAATGAAATACTGGGCTTTCTTCATCACGACACCCATCTTCTTCAATTGCCCTGTCCCCAGACGGGAATATCGGCGGGAGACGACGATCAATTTCGCCGACTTCACCCCGATACCGGGTATGCGAAGAAGCATCTCATAATCCGCCTTATTGATATCGACCGGGAACTGCTCCGGATGGCGCAACGCCCAACCGAGCTTCGGATCGACTTCCAGGTCGAGGTCAGGATAGGCATCGTTCACGATCTCATCCACTTTGAACTGATAGAAGCGCAAGAGCCAGTCCGCCTGATACAGACGGTTCTCCCGAACCAACGGCGGTTGCTTCAAGGCCGGCAACCGATTATCGTATTCATTGACAGGGATAAAACCGGAATAATAGACACGCTTCATCGTCGGACGCTGATAGAGGGCGGATGAGAGACGAAGGATATCCTTATCCGAATCGGGTGTCGCCCCGACAATCATCTGCGTGCTCTGCCCGGCAGGCACAAAACGCGGGGCATGGCGAAAACGTTTCCGCTCTTCAGCACTCTGCAAAACACCTTGCTGAATATAACGCATCGGCTGAAAGACGCTCTGGAAATCCTTTTCAGGAGCCAATAGCTGAAGACTCTTCTCGTTCGGGATCTCGATATTCACACTCATACGGTCGGCATAGAGTCCGGCTTCATTCACTAGTTCCTGGCTGGCGCCGGGAATACTTTTCAAGTGGATATAGCCGTTAAACCGGTATACTGTCCGGAGGTCTTTTACTACCCTGACGAGGCGCTCCATCGTGTAATCGGCATTGCGCACGACTCCGGAACTCAAGAAAAGCCCTTCGATATAGTTACGGCGGTAAAACTCGATCGTGAGGTTCACCAGTTCCGTCACCGTCAATGTGGCACGGGGAATATCGTTACTGCGGCGATTGATACAGTAGGCGCAATCGAACATACAGTAATTTGTCAGCATAATCTTCAGTAAAGAAATGCAACGGCCATCCTCGGCAAAGCTATGACAAATGCCCCACCCTGCCGCACTTCCGATCCCGCCGCTCTTGTTCTTTCGCGACGTTCCGCTGGAAGCGCAAGATACATCGTACTTGGCCGATTCAGCCAGTACTCTCAGTTTTTCGAGCACTTTTTCGTCCATAATTGTTACCGGGATTATCGGACAAAAGTAAGAATAATCTTTTACTATTACTCCGCTCTCAAAAGAAAAACAGAGCAACCGTATCAAAATTTTCCAAGGTCGTGATCTGCATACGAAGTTTTCTGCAAATCCTCTATCACTCTATCACTGCGAAGGTTGTAGCTATTAATATTCAAGCGTCAGAGGCAGTGATACAGGACGTTTTCCTCTATCACTCCTCTATCACTTCTGAAACAGGACGTTTTTGTCATACAATTGAAAACCAACACATTGCCTTCTATCACTTTTGAAAAAGCATATAAAATAATCGAATAAACAAATGTAAAAACGAATATAACAGGTATTAAATTGGCGGAATACGGTTCTTCATTCCACAAAAGCTATCTCTTTTTTTAGCAAAGACAAGTACATAAATCCGTAAACACCCCCATGTTGCCATCCTTTACATCCGGGTGTAGAGAGCCGGTACATCCGGGTGTTAAGGATGGCAACATGGGGGTGTCCGGCAACTAAAGTACCGTGCCGGACAATAAAAACCGCCCGGTTTCACCTATTTTACTGCCGTTTTTGCATGTTATTTTTCTGTTTTTACTTCGCAAAGGTAATGTTCCTCCTACCTGCTAACTTTTCCAATCTTGTCAGCTTACAAATATTTCAGGCATCTTCATGAACGAGAAACAATCCCTCGAAATAACATCAAGGTGAAAGGCAAGCCGATATCAAGGCAAGATGGAAAGCCATTCCCGTATCGCATCAACGAGTACTTGGTTCTCGGCTGCTGTCTGTGCCGATATACGGATATAGGTTTCATCCAGGCTGCGGAAATTGGAGGCGTCGCGGATCAGCAGACCATGACGATCCCACAGATACTGTTTCAACCCAGCAGCCGTCCCTTTTTTCAGGCGGACCAAGAAGAAAGTTACGGATGTCGGTAATGCTTCCAAGTCGCCCAGTTCATTCAGCCGATCGATCAGGCTGGCTGTCTCGCGTTGCCATTCACGGATGGGCAGGATATATTGCTCCGGATGCGTCAAGATGTACTTGCCGGCTTCCACAGCAATTGCATTGACAGACCAGGGAATGATGTACCGGTTTATCTGCTCGACCTTATCCGGAGAAGCGATCAGGTAGCCGATACGGAGTCCCGGTATATTATGCGCTTTCGAAATAGATTGTATCAGGATCAGGTTCGGATGGTTGCAGACATCCGAAGGTTCCAACAACCTTTCCGTCGTGAAAGCGACGTATGCCTGGTCGATGATAAAGACGGTCTGCCGGTTCGCCTCGATCAATGCCAGCAGTTCGGCCCGGCGGATCAGTCTGCCGTCCGGATTATTCGGGTTACAGATCCAGCAGAAATCCTGTCCTTCCAGCGAGAGGCCGGACAGGTCGCACGAGGTCGGAAAGAAACTGACTTCATGCCCGTGCAGGCGGCAAGCGTCTTCATACTCCGCAAAAGAGGGAACGGCAATAGCGGATTTCGCCCCTTTCCAGGTTTGCGCCAGCAGATAGAATGCCGTGATGGAACCGTTCGTAACCACTATATTCTCCTCCTCCACCTCATAGCAGCGGGCAAGCAGCCTTTTCAGGGAAGAAGCATCCGGTTCCGGATAACGCGTGAGTTCATAAAACTGCTCGTTCAGGTGTTCCCTGAGTGTGCGGAGATCGGCTCCATGCCATACATTTGAACTGAAATTTATCTTTACCTCTTTCTGTGAATTATAGTGGTCGTCACCGTGTCCGAATAACATCTTTAGGGGAATTATGATTTATGAATTATTTGATTGCTTTATAGATTGCGTCTTGGATACGTGTGCGGATATCCAGCGAACCTAGCTTGTTGTTGGCCCGTGTCGGGTTCACACGGTTGGACAGGAAGATATACAGCAGGTTGTTATCCGGGTCCACCCAAAAGCAAGTGCCGGTAAAACCGGTATGCCCATAAACGGAGGCGGGAGCCAGGCTGCCGCAAGGAGATGCTTTACCCCCACCGGCTACCGGCTTGTCGAAACCTAAGCCGCGGCGACAGGTCGGACTTTTACTTTGGGTGAAAAGACGGCAGGTTTCTTTGGATAGGTATTGTTCACCTCCGTAGCTTCCCTGATTCAGATAGAGTTGCAGCACTTTCGCCAAGTCGTTGGCGTTGGAGAAAAGCCCGGCATTGCCCGAAACGCCCCCCTGGAAAGCGGCCGCCTCATCATGCACATAGCCGCGAAGCAGTTGCCGACGGATAAAATGGTCGTTTTCGGTCGGGACGATCTGCATCGTGTCGAGGATATGCAACGGATTGTAGGCCGTATGCCAAGCTCCGAGCTTGCTGAAGAACATGTCATGCAGCAGGCGGTCCATCGGCTGCCGCATCTGCTTTTCCACCATCATCTTCAACAGGATGAAATTGATGCAACTGTATTTGTACTTGCCCCGCACGCCGAGGCGCGAGTCCTTGATCTCCCGGATAATGGTGTCTTTAAAAGAGTCGTGCAGATACATGTTACGGGCGATCTCTGTCGTAAAGCCCGGCTTTTTCCGGGCAGATACCAGATTGGGAAGAAAAGAGAAGTCGTTGCGCACATAGGTCCGGGCGTCGAAACGGACCGGATGCGCCCGGTTCTTCGCATTACTGTACAGGCTGCCTTTATAACTATCCTTGTCGATCGCGTTCAGATAGAAGTTGATAGTCGGCGTCAGCCCGGACTGGTGGTAGAGGAGGTCTTTGACAGCTAAATTCTTTTTATCCGAATCCTTTAGTTCGGGTATAAAATCGGAGATCTTATTGTTCAGTGTGAACTTCTTGTCGTCATAAGCTTTCATTACGGCTAGCAAGGTCCCCGCCGCTTTGGAGGAAGAAGCCAGGTCGTAGACGGAGTTTTCATCAACAGCTTGTTTCTTATCGTAGTCGAAATAGCCGAACGATTTGTCATAGATAATCATGCCATCTTTGGCGACGAGCACCTGGCAACCGGGAAACGCCTTCTGTTCCAGACCGTCTTCCACGATAGAGGCGATCACGTCCAAACGTTCGGGACTTGCCTCCACTTCTTCCGGCTCGTGATAACCGAGACGTGTCTTTTCGGTAAACACACCCGTCCCAGCCGTGTAGAGGGTAGGGATGGAAACCGGCAGCTTTCCTTTAACCGCAATACCGCCGAAAATGGCTTGCGCGGCATATTTCTGAGCAAGCGGTGTGCCCTCGTAGGCCATCACGACCGCTTTGGCTTTCAGGATGGAAGGTTTATATGCTTTACAAAAATAGGGCAAGGTGAAAAAGGCATAGACCAGTTCCTTCTTTGCCGCCAGCTCGCGCAGAGCCGGGCTTTCCGGAATGCGGACCGTATGCACGCCGCAAATGACCACATCGTATTTCTCCAATTTCTTATATACACTCTGCACTTGGGCTGCCGTCGCATTCCGGCTGATGCTGAAACAGGCGACCGAGTCGTAGCGCCCCAGCATCTTTTGGAACTCGTTCCCTACCCCGTCACCGATAGACAGGGCGGCGATCTTTTTCTTATCGAGCTGCTTCAACGGGATGATGTCGCCCTCGTTCTTCAGCAGGGTGATCGCTTCTTCATTCAACTTGGCGGCCAACCATGCGGCATGGGGAGAGTTCAGGCGTTCGGACAATCCCTTCGTCTCGACCGGGCGATAGTCGTTCAGCCCTGCGATGTATTTATATTGCAGGATCTTGATGATCTTCGCTTCTATCTCTTCCCTGTCCAAAATACCCTCTTCCAAGGCCTCCTTCACGGCTGCAAAGTCGTTAATCGGCGCAGTCGGAGCCAAAAGGATGTCATTGCCCGCCAATAGCGCCATTACGGAAGGGTTATCGGATTTACGGGTAGTAGCGCCTTTCATCGCCAAAGCGTCAGTAAAGCACAGCCCTCGGAATCCGAGCTCTTTTTGCAGCAGGTCGGTGACGACGGCACGGGACATGGAGACCGGCTTATTGCGTGCCTTGTCCAACGCCGGGACATACAGGTGTCCGGTCATCACGCCGGCATAGCCGTCATAGATGTAACGTTTGAAAGGCAGCAACTCCACACTGTCCAGGCGTGCCCGGTCATGATGAACGGCAGGCAGCGTATAATGGGAATCTTCGGCGGTATCGCCATGTCCGGGGAAATGCTTGGCGACAGACAGGATGCCCTGCCCTTCCAGCCCACGGGCATACGCAAGCCCTTTGTCAGCCACCGCCTCAGGATTCTCGCCGAAGGAGCGGAGGCCGATCACCGGGTTGTCGGTATTGCTGTTGACATCCATATCGGGTGCGAAATTGATATGGATTCCCATCTCCTTGCACTGCCGGGCGACTTCCTTGCCGTATTCGGTTATCAGGCTGTTATCCTCAATCGCCCCCAACATCATGTTCTTCGGGAAACGGGTCGTACCGGAGAGGCGCATGGAAAGTCCCCATTCGCCGTCCAACGACACGAGCATCGGGACACGGGAGGCTTTTTGCAGGCGGTTCGTCACCTCGGCCTGCGTGACCGGATCACCTTTATGGAAAAGGATGCCGCCGATCTTTATTTCGTTGACATAACGCATCAGGCGTTGCATATTGCGGGTGTCGGATTTCGGATTGGCGATGACCATAAAGAGTTGCCCGATACGTTCGTCATAACTCATCGCATCGAAGACGGAGTCCACCCAGTGATTCATTTTCTCCTTGTCCACTGCCCGGTAAAGGTTCGGCGTCGTCTGTGCGACAGCGGAAAGAACGGTAACACAACTAAATAAAAAGATATATATTTTCTTCATCGAAAGAGTTGAAATTTATGATTTATAATTTATGATTTATAAATAATGATCACAATGTCTTTCTAATAAATCATAATTCATAAATCATAAATCAAAACAAATGTACGGAAATTACCCTGATATTTCCTACCTTTGAAGTGTTTACTAACTATTTTTTAATCTAAATTCTATAGAACCATGCAAAGAAGGCACTTTATGAAGCTGACAGGTATGTTGGCTACGCTTCCGGCCATCAAGGGGATAGCCGCAACCTCCGAAAAACCCGCTCCATCCGGAAAGCAGCTATACGAATGGCGAATCTACACGCTGGAAGGAGATGCGGACGGCCTGGACGGCTTTTTCCGCGACACACTGATCCCTGCCTATAACCGGAAGAATATCAAAGCCGGCGCTTTCGTCCCTTATAAGAAAGAGGAAAAAGAACGGCGTCTACTGCTGTTCATTTATCCCGACATCACGACTTACCACCGGGTGAAACGGACCATCTGGGACGACACGGTATTCAGGAAAGCGGCACAGCCTTATTTCGACAAGACGGCTCCCAACCCGGCTTACTTCAATTTCGAAAGTTTCCTGTGCGAAGCTTTCGACAAAGTACCTTCCCTTCTGATGCCGGACAAGAGCCGGACGCTGTTCGAACTCAGGACGTACCACAGTCCCAACGAAGAGGCCAACCAGCGGAAAGTCGCGATGTTCAATAAAGATGAAATAGATGTCTTCGACAAGGTCGGCATCAACTCCGTTTGCTACGGAGAGGTACTGGCCGGTCCGATCATGCCGGCGGTGATGTACCTCACCTGGTACAAGGACGAACCGACACGCAATGCCGCCTGGGACAAATTCCGGGCACATCCGGACTGGCAGCGGATCAAGAACCTACCGGAATATGCCTATACAGCCACCCGAAACACCAGCCTGCTCCTCTCGCCGTTGCCTTATTCACAGATATGAGAGAGCCAATCATTAAAAAACAATAATTAAAAATCAATTGTCATGAGACAAGCCATATTCCTCCTGTGTCTTTGGAGTTGCAGCCTATTGGCGGGACATGCCCAGGAAGCCGATGAAGCGAATTACGACGAAAGCAAAATTCCCCCTTATACCCTGCCCGCTCTGTTAAAGACTAGCGACGGCCGGGAAATAACAACCGTGCAACAATGGGAACAGATCAGACGCCCGGAATTGCTGTCTGTCTTTACCGAACAGGTATACGGAAAGATGCCGGCGGACAAGGTGGATGTGTCCTACAAGAAGTTGGACGACAACCACAGTGCGGTCAACGGCAGCGCCACCCGCAAACAGATCGAAATCACATTCAGCCATAACGGTATAGAACGGAAAGCCCTGCTGCTGATGTATCTGCCGAACCATGTCAAAACAAAAGTGCCGGTATTCCTGCATTTCAACTTCCAGGGGAATCAGACAGTTTCTTCGGACCCAGATATCATCCCGTCGCAATATTCCGACCGCCCACGCGGCAACCAGGCATCGCGCTGGCCGGTGGAAAAGATCATCGACGCCGGTTACGGGTTGGCCACCGTCCATTACTTCGACTTCTTCCCCGACAGCAAGGACAGATATGCGGAAAGTATTCTCGCCCTCTTCGGTCATCCATCTGAAGGAGACATTCCGGCAGACGGCGGACAAGCAATCGCCGCCTGGGCATGGGGTTACAGTCGGGTGATGGATTACCTCGAAACAGACTGGCAGGTCGATGCCTCCAAAATCATCCTGATGGGACATTCCCGCTTGGGCAAAACCTCCCTTTGGGCTGGCGCTACCGATCCGCGTTTTGCAATCGTCATCTCCAACGAATCCGGATGTGGCGGAGCAGCCCTATCCAGACGGCAGGTGGGTGAAACTGTCAACCGGATCAACCACGCTTTCCCTCACTGGTTCTGCAAAAACTTCCGCCGGTATAACAAGAAAGAAGGTGAACTGCCGATCGACCAGCATGAGCTATTGGCTCTCATCGCTCCCCGCCCCCTTTATGTGGCAAGCGCCGAAGAAGACCGCTGGTCCGATCCGAAAGGTGAATTTCTTTCAACCGCATACGCCGGAGAAGTCTATAAGCTCTACGGAATGAAAGGACTGGAAACAACCACGATGCCGACGGTCAACATGCCGATCATGAACCGTGTCGCCTACCACAATCGTACCGGAGTGCATGATGTGACGGATTTCGACTGGGAGAACTACATTAAGTTTGCCGATAAGTGGCTGAAGTAAAATTTATTTCAGACTGCTACTTGCGTATCAAATAATTATTTCGTTACTTTGCATCCGCTTTGCGTAATCTCTGTCGGGACAAGTAGCCCGTTATATTGCGTTTCATTAAAAATTACAATTAAAAAGCTATAAACAATGGATTTAATTAAAGTTGTAAACGAAGCGTTTGCTACGAAAAAGGAATTTCCTGCATTCAAGAGTGGTGACACTATTACAGTAGCTTACCGTATCAAAGAAGGTAACAAAGAACGTATCCAGCAGTACAGAGGTGTCGTAATCCGCATCTCAGGTCATGGTGACAAAAAACGCTTCACAGTGCGTAAGATGTCTGAAAACGTAGGTGTAGAACGTATTTTCCCGATCGAATCTCCGTTTATCGAAAGCATCACGGTTAACAAGTATGGTAAAGTACGTCGCGCTAAATTGTATTACCTGCGTGCTCTTACCGGTAAGAAAGCAAGAATCAAAGAAAGAAGAGTGTAATCTCTGTGGTTCTATTGCCATACAAAAAGAAAAAGCCGTCCGATTCATTTCGGACGGCTTTTTTGTTTATTGATGTTCCTGCCGCAGCAAATCATTTACCGTCTTGACCGGATTGAAGGTCTCGATAGGAACTTCGACGAAGATTGTATTCCAGTCGCTCATCGCACCATTCCACAAACCTGGCAATTCCAATGCTTTCAATTCGCGGCCGTCCTTGCTCTTATAAGAGATAAAGCCGGTATTCTTGTCTACATAATCCGGCAAGTTGAACTTCTCGCCCTTATAGTTCTTCAACGCGCATACCAGATCCACCGGATTGAAGTGCGTGCCCTTTTCGAACATCGCTTTCTTTTCGGGATCCTTCAAATCAATCTGCGAGCTTTCGAGAATTTGCAGAGAGACAGTTCCATCCGGGTTGACAGCAAGGAACGGGCCACCACCCGGCTCACCGACATTCTTCACCATACCGCAGACACGCAACGGGCGGTTCAGCTTACTCTTAATATAAAGGATCAACTCGGCATCTTCCAACAACTTCGTTTCCGGATTCTTCACGCACAACTCCTCCTGCAAGAAATGAATCATCTCTTCCACCTGGTCGTGCGAATACTTGCCGCTATCGATCAGCTCCAGATACTTGAAGATGCGTTCCTGCAAAGAAACCAGCACACCAGCGATCACCTTCTTGAAGATAACGGTCGAGCATTTGAAACTGTCCGGAACCACATTGTCGATGTTCTTGACAAACACCACATCGGCATCTACATCGTTCAGGTTTTCGATCAAAGCACCGTGGCCACCCGGACGGAACAACAGATTACCGTTCTTGTCGCGGAACGGATTGTTTTCCATATCGGCAGCAATCGTATCGGTACTCGGTTTCTGCACGCTGAAAGAGATATCGTATTTGACAGAGAATTTCTCTTCATAATCTCCCGTCTTTGCAGCAACCAACTGTTCGAACAACGCCTTATGTTCGGGCGACACAGTGAAATGTATATTCACTTCGCCGGCATTGTTCTTCGCATACATCGCACCTTCGGCCAGATGTTCTTCCATCGCCGTACGGGCTGTCTGCGGATAAGAATGAAAAAGCAACAGACCTTTCGGAAGCTGTCCGTAGTTCAGTCCTTTCGACTCCAACAGGTTGGAGACAACAGCCTTATACTGTCCGAGAGCGATTATTGCAGGAATATCTTTTGCTTCATTCTCGATGCAAGCCCGGTTCAAGGCATCATAGAAGGCAAACTTCCTGATATCATCAAAAAACTTCTTCTCAAACGCATTCTGAGGCTCGTTATAGTCGGCAGACAGGAATTCATACAGATTCTTGAACATACGGCTTGCCGCACCCGAAGCCGGCACGAACTTCACGATCTTCTTATTCTTTGCCAGGTAAGCATCCCAGGCATCCATATAAGGAGCCTGCTTCTCCTGCGGGATTACCATAATCCCTCTCTCGACCGACGCCGAAGCTGTAATTTCCAGAAAAGGAAACCCTTTCACGAAACAAGCCAACTGCTCTTCAATCTGCTTTTCGCTGATTCCTTTAGCCGCCAGTAACTCTAAGTCTTTTGCGTTTAACATAGTATATCTTTTTAATTAGTTAATAATCAGACACGCTACAAGGCCCTTCCGGCCTATGTATATCGCAAATGTATAAAAATACCATTAGAATTGCACTGATATTCGGAGAAAAACTTATTTTTACGGTATGTTTTACGGACAGCCCACAAACAAGCTGTAAAAAGACAGACGACTATGGATATACAACCGTTCTTTACCGAAGAGGAGAAAAAACAGTTTCTCCAAGTACAAGCAATTATTACGCCATCTGTACTCTTTCCTGAAAAAAGAAGATCTGAGTAAAATGAAAGAGTTGATGAAGCGGGTTGTGGCTTTGGATTGTTACGGACGAGACAAAAACGGCATTAACGGCCTGCTCCGCAATATCGACACGGCATTGATCGCCACCGTAGAGATCGGGTTGAAACGCACCTCGGTCATCGCACTCCTGCTTTACCGTCCGGTCATGAAAAAGATCATTACTTTAGATGAAGTGAAGACTACATTCGATGCGGATGTCACCCTGATCATCAGCCGTCTGCTGAAGACTTCGGATCTTTACGCCCGCAATACGGCTGTCGACTCCGAGAACTTCCATAAACTGCTGTTCTCGTTTGCCGAAGACGTACGCGTGATCCTGATCATGATCGCCGACCGCCTTTGCCTGATGCGCCTCGGCAAACAATTGAAGAATGACGAGGACCGGAAACGGCTGGCGACGGAAGTTTCCTATCTATACGCCCCGCTCGCCCACCGCCTCGGCTTGTACACGATCAAAAGCGAACTGGAAGACTTGTCGCTGAAATATACCGACCGCAAGCAATACGATTTTATCAAGCAGAAGCTGAACGAGACGAAACGTTCGCGCGACGCCTACATCGCCGAGTTCATCACCCCTATCAAAAGCAAGCTGGAGGAGGCTGGACTGCAGTTCGACATCAAGGGACGCACGAAGTCCATCCACTCCATCAACAACAAGCTGAAGAAACAGAACATCCCGTTCGAAGACATATACGACTTGTTTGCCATCCGCATCATCCTCGACACGCCGTATGAGAAGGAGCGTTCGGACTGCTGGCAAGTCTACTCGATCATCACCGATATGTACCAGCCGAACCCGAAACGCATGAAGGACTGGATATCTATCCCGAAAACGAACGGTTACGAAAGTCTGCATATCACCGTGATGGGACCACAGAACAAATGGGTGGAAGTGCAGATCCGTACCCGCCGCATGGACGAAATTGCCGAACGGGGACTGGCCGCTCACTGGAAATATAAAGGAGGAAAGGCGGAAAGCGGGCTGGACGAATTCCTGAATACTGTCCGTGCCGCCCTGGAAACGAAAGAGAACAACCCGCTCGACTTGATGCAGGATTTCAAGATGGACTTGTACAAAGACGAGATCTATGTCTTCACCCCGACAGGCGAACTGATCAAGCTGGCCAAAGGGGCGACCGTGCTCGACTTTGCTTTCGCGATCCATACCAAGTTAGGATGCAAATGTGTCTCGGCAAAGGTGAACGAGAAGAATGTACCTATTAAATATACCTTGAACAACGGCGACACGGTCTCCATCGTCACCGCTCCCACCCAGACACCCAAACGTGACTGGCTGAACATCGTCGTCACCTCGAAAGCGCGGGTCAAGATCAAACAGGCACTCCGCGAAGAGACTGCCAAGGCGGTGGACTTTGCCAAAGAGATGCTGCAACGCCGCTTCAAGAACCGGAAGATCGAGATGGAGGAACCGATCCTGATGCGTTACATCAAGAAGAAAGGTTTCAAGACTGTCACCGACTTTTACGTCGAGATTGCCGAAGAACGCCTCGACCCGAACCAAGTGATCGACGAATACCTGGAACAGCTCCGCCGGGAAACGGAAACGAACGACCACACCGAAGTCCGCAGCGCCGAAGAATACATCACGACAACCGAAGTAGAAGAAATCTCGACCAACAAGGATGTCCTGGTGATTGACAAGAACCTGACGGGCATCGAGTATAAGTTGGCGAAGTGCTGCAACCCGATCTATGGCGACGAGGTGTTCGGTTTCGTCTCCACGCAAGGCATCAAGATCCACCGGATGGACTGCCCGAACGCACAGGAAATGTTCAGCCGCTTCGGTTACCGCATCATCCAGGCCAAATGGAGCGGTAAGGGGGACAACGGATATATCGTCACGCTCCGGGTCATCGGCCGTGACGACATCGCGATTGTCACCAACATCACTTCCGTCATCAGCAAGGAAACGGGCGTCACGCTCCGCTCCCTGAACATCGACTCGGTGGACGGGATCTTCCAGGGGAACTTCACGGTTATGGTGCGCGACACGACGGCGTTAAACATGCTGACCAAGAAGATCAATGCTGTGAAGGGGGTAAAGACGGTCGAAAGGTTAAACTCCTGAAACGAGTTATCCGTTGCAAACGAAATTGCATTCATAGCCCAATAGAAAATATGACGGACGGAATCAACACACTGCGCTATTCGGATTTTTTCCTGGCCATGTACTTCGACGGAGGAAAAAGTTGCTTACATCGGAACCATTCCCATGTGTTAGTTTACATGTACTCCGGTGAAATGGTCATTGATGAAAGAGAAAAAACCACCCGGCTGCATAAAGGTGATTGCGCCTTTATCCGCAAGGACTTCAGTGTACAAATGACCAAGCAGGCATGGAACGGGGAACAGTTCAAAGCCATATTCCTGATGTTTACCCCCAAATTCTTGCGTGGTTTTTACAATCGTCTGGACCGGGATGCAATACCCAAAGATGCCAAGCGAGATGAAATAAGCTTGTACAAGCTGCCGTCCAACCGCCCCGATATCGTAAGTCTGTTCGAATCCATGACACCTTACTTCGATTCGAACATCCAGCCGACAGAGGAGTTATTGCAACTGAAAATGATCGAAGGTATATATGTGTTGCTTAATACGAGCAAGAACCTGTATGCTTCTATCTTCGACTTTACGGACCCGTGGAAAATCGACATACTGGAATTCCTCGAAAGTAATTACATGAACGATATATCGATGGAAGAGATCGCCAATTATACCGGCCGCAGCCTATCCACGTTCAAGCGGGACTTTAAAAAGTGCAGTACGCTTTCCCCGCGGGAATGGTTGATACGCCGTCGTCTCGAAGCCGCCCGCGAGTTGATACGGAAAGGGGGACGCAAGGTATCGGATATCTGCTTTGAAGTAGGATTCAAGAACCTTTCCCACTTCTCGAAGATTTATAAAGAAACGTACGGCATTCCTCCGACAGAGGATACACAACCGGGAATCAGTCTCGCATAGGTTGCGGGACTTTTTTATTGTGGACTTTCCAACAAAGCATTTTGAACCACACAACAAAACCATTGCGCCACTCCCCGCCTACCTTTGCATCAGAAAACGAAATAAAGAAAGAATAACATGAAGACTATCTTTGAAAAAGATTTATCGGGTGAAATAGTTTCGCCCAATGAGCCGGGTTACGAAGCGTTGATCACCGACATTTTCGCCACCATCCGAACCGCTACGGAAATGAATACAGGTTACCGCACTCCGGAAGAGGTACACGAATATATGAGCCGGATTCTCGGCAAACCCCTCGAAGAGAGCACGACGGTACTGCCGCCGCTCTACATCGACTACGGTAAGCCTGTCACGATCGGGAAGGGATGTTTCATCCAGCAGTGTTGTACCTTCTTCGGACGCGGCGGCATCACGATTGGCGATGATGTATTCATTGGTCCGAAGGTCAACCTGATCACCATCAACCACGACCCGGATCCGGAAAACCGCAGCGCGACCTACGGCCGTCCGATCGTAATCGAAGACAAGGCATGGATCGGCATCAATTCAACCATCCTTCCGGGAGTACGCATCGGCTACGGAGCTATCGTCGGAGCCGGTAGCGTAGTGACTAAAGACGTGCCTCCCATGACAGTGGTAGCCGGCAATCCGGCAAAATTCATCAAGAAGATAGAAACGGGGAAAGGTATAAACGATAAATTAGATTAAGTTACTGATTGACAACACTCCCAATTCTCACAGTTCTCAAGCCTATGAGAACTTTTTCTCATCATCATGAGAATTTATTCTCATAGGCATGGGAAAAAATACTCATCAGCATGAGAAAACTTTCCCCTGCACACAAGAAAGTTTTCTCATGCCTATATGACAATTTTCCCGTGCCTACGCCCAAACGCTCTCCTTGGCATAAGAAAAATATAAACTCAGGATTTACCAACTATACTCTTCCTGATATTCATCATAAACCGGTTCGGTATCGATTCCGTTATTGACGAATATCTGCCGGATATGCTCCTGTTCGGAGGGCGTGACATGGCGTTCTTTATGAAGAATCCGGTAAAACATGCTTCGCCCGAAATAATAATATACCTGTCTTCTGACCGCAATCGCCTTTCGATAATTCAAGTCGTCAAACATACGGCTGATCCCCAATCCGTACACAGCCATCCGGTCAGCTTTGAAATACCGACAATTTTCACCATCCGGCGAAACATTATTCGGGTTTATGACAGGCACGGAATACCTGCTCTCCGGAATCCGAAGGGCAACTTGATGACGGAGGCATTTATCAGCCACTTTACACTGCCCGCAAAAGCAATGAGAAAAATCGAAAGGGACGGATTCGTAATTAAATTCAGGCTTCATCTGTTCTTCTATTTATAATTATTCTCAATCATTCCTTTACCGGTTTCAACCCCATCTTCTCCGCCCGTTGAAGCATAAAAGTATGGGCCGCTTCGTATTCGTTCGGGATCACGCCGTCGAGGATCGCGTTCTTGATGGCTTCTTTCAGGACACCGACCGGCTGGGAAGGGGGAAGTCCGAATGTTTCCATAATTTCCTCGCCTGTCACAGGGGGCTGGAAGTTGCGGACACGGTCTTTCTCTTCTATATCGGCGAGCTTGCTGCGTACCTTCTGGAAATTGGCTAGGAAACGACGTACCTTTTCGGGATTCTTGCTCGTGATATCGGCTTCGCAAAGTTTCATCAAGTCGTCTATATCGTCACCTGCATCAAACAGCAAGCGACGTATAGCGGAATCGGTCACCTCATCATCCGACAAGGCGATCGGGCGCATGTGCAGGCTGACCATCTTCTGGACATATTTCATCTTCTCGTTCATCGGCAGCTTCATCTTGCGGAAGATACCGGGAATCATCTTCTCACCAATGAAATTATGATTGTGGAACGTCCAGCCCAGGCGCGGGTCGAAACGCTTCGTCGCCGGCTTGGCTATATCATGAAAAAGGGCACTCCAGCGCAACCACAGGTTATCAGAGGTCTTGCTCAGGCGGTCGAGCACCATCAAGGTATGGGCGAAGTTATCCTTATGCCCGATCCCTTCCTTCGTCTCCACTCCTTTCAGGGCACAGAGTTCGGGGAAAATCAGCGGCAGCAATCCGCAACGTTCCAGCAGGTCGAAGCCGACAGAAGGTTTCGGCGAAAGGACGATCTTATTCAACTCATCCACGATACGCTCTTTCGAGATGATCGAGATGCGCTCCTTGTTCCGTTCGATCGCATCGAAAGTGTCGGGATCGATAAAGAATCCCAACTGGCTGGCAAAGCGGACGGCACGCATCATGCGCAACGGATCGTCGCTAAACGTAATATCCGGATCGAGAGGCGTACGGATCAGCAAATTATCCATATCGGTCAAGCCATCGAAAGGATCGACCAGTTCACCATACCGGTCCTTATTCAGGCAAAGCGCCAGAGCGTTGATCGTAAAGTCACGGCGGTTTTGGTCGTCTTCGAGCGTCCCGTCTTCGACAATCGGCTTGCGGCTGTCATGCGTGTAGGATTCCTTGCGGGCGCCGACAAACTCCAGTTCCAGATCGCCGGCTTTCACCTGTGCCGTACCGAAGTTCTTGAAGACGGACAGATAAGCTCCCCGTCCCAATTTCCGGGCAACAGCTTTCGCCAGCTCGATTCCGCTCCCGACGGCAACGACATCGATATCTTTGGAAGGACGATGCAGAAAGATATCCCGCACATAACCGCCTATCACATATGCTTCAACTCCCAATTCATCCGCCGCCTCCGAAATCAAATGAAACGGTTTCGCCGAAATATGTTTTAATATGTCTTCTTGTTCTATATACATATATATATTGTTTATCAACAAATTTATCTGTTACTTTTGGATCAAGCCCAAAGTAACAGACACGCAAAGATAATTAAATTCTTGCGGGGATGCTAATTCTCTCTTTTTCCAATATCTTTGCAGGGAATAAAAGTAGTAGACAATTAAAGAAGTATCATAATGAAAAAGTCAGCAATCTGTATAACACTTGCAACCCTGGCACTGGCCGGTTGTAACAATGACGAGAAGAATGCACAGGCAAGGCTGGACAATGCCAGAAGCATGTATGAACAGAATGAGTTCTTTGCTGCCAAAAATGAAATAGACAGCATCCGCATCCTATACCCGAAAGAGTTCAAGGTGATCCGGGAAGGTCTGACACTAATGCGCCAAGTGGAGCAAAAGGAGGCGGAACGCAACTTGGCCTTTTGCGACAGCCTGATCCCTGTCAAGCAACAGGAATTGGAAGGATTGAAGAAAGGTTTTAACTTCGAAAAGGATTCCGCCTATAACGAAATCGGCAATTATGTCTCCAAGCAACAGACTATCGAACGCAACATCCAGCGTTGTTACATCCGTTCTGGCGTAAACGAGAAAGGAGAGATGTACCTGGCAAGTGTTTATTTCGGAGGCAAGCCAATCAATCATACCGGCATCAAGTTGAGTACCCAGGACGGCCTTTTCGCCGAAACGCCTGCCATTCCTTACGACGGCGGCCTGAACTACCATTTCAAGGACTTAGGGAATACGACCGAAGTCGTGACCTATCAAGGAGAAAAATGCGAAGATGCCGTCAAGTTCATTTTTGCCAATAAAGAGAAGCGCATCAAGGTTGAATATACGGGAGGCAAGCCTTATATCCTCTACATTGCCGATGCGGATAAGAAAGCAATCGCCTCGACCTATGAACTGGCTGTCGTATTAAGCGACATCGAAAAGCTGACGAAAGAGAAGGAAAAGGCCACTAAGAAGTTGGCTTATCTGGAAAAGAAGCTTTCAGGTGAGAAATAAAAACATCTCCAAAAATTACTAAAAAGAAAGGCGGCTCCCTTTGCAGGAGGCCGCCTTTCTTTTTTTATAAGATCATCGTCCTTATTTTACAATCACTTTGTAAGTGGCGTCACCTTCGACTGTTACCAATACAATGCCGGATGTTGCTGGCATTGAGAAGTATTCAGAATTTGCTCTGCGAACACCGATTGTCTGTCCTAAGATATTAGATAAAGTGATCATCTTACCGGAAGCATTCGTCACGATAACCTGACCGTCATTGCTGATCACCTTGATCTCGGAGACGTTCATCTCTTCGTTGGCTGTCGGAGCAGAAGCAGTTTGTACTTCGAATGCTGCACTCGGAGTGGTCTGCATAACGGCAAAACCGTTCACAACACCTACATAAGGCTTACCATTCTCATTCAGCTCTTTCTGATTTTCCAGATAATAACCGCCTTCTTCTGCAGTCTTGAATGCGAAGAGAGCAGGGTTGTTCTTCATTGTCTTAATCGAGTCGTGAGAGATGAACATTGCATAAGTATCGGCATCGATACCTGCTCTTGTTGTATCTTTGGCAGCTAAGTAATAGCGAATATTTGCTTCGGCTTTGCCACCATTAGCGACACCGGAAGAAATAAAATACAATTGTTTACCAGCAATGACTGTATCTTGTTCAACCCACAAACTAAAATTATCTGCTTCATAATTTGCTTTTGTAATCGGATTACCTTCATCTTTCATTTCAGCAAAGAAGTTCAGCGGATTCATCGCCAAAGCATTGTTGTTATAAGCCAAACGCTTGTGAGCACTTGCAAATGAAGCATATTCGGGGGCGTCAACGGCTTCAAGGTTTACGTAAGCTGCTTTCTCTGACAACTGTACACAAGAAGTATTGACATTCATACCTACATACTGATTAGTAGAAGACAACATAGCATACTTTTCAGCAGTAGCATCAGAAATAAATCTAAAAGATTCAGCAGTTCCAACAGATGAGAACTTCAGACTATCATTCTGTTTTGCGAGCATATCTTTATTAAACATTGCTCTTAACTTATATGAAGTGACAAACAAGGTATCTAACAAACTCTTTGCACCACCAGCTTCTTCAACTTTATCCACTACCAACTTAAAGATTGCTGCATCTTTTGCATCACCGACTTTACCTTTCAAGATAGAATCTGTAGTATATGCATAAATATTACTTACTCCTGTTGTTCCAGAAACCAAGTTCAGTACATAACCGTTAGCGTTCAATTCTTCTTCCGTAAAATAGAGAGAACCTAAATACTTATCATTCAGATTAACCTCTTGTTTAAATATTTTCACGGAGTCAGAACCAAACAAATAAGTGTTTTCTTTTCCTTGTACAGCAAAAACTTCCTGATCTACGATCATACTTGAATTTGATTGACGATCAACAACAGAATATTTACCATTATTTTCTTTAATATACCACTGACCTCTTGCCAAATTCATAGAAGGAACGCTGTCACCTCCCATAAAGGCATCTTTCGTCACATAATATTTACCGTTATCAGCACCTTCGCTTACCTTCTGTAAGAAGTAAACACCTGTACCGGTCGGGATTGTAACAGGAGTTCCTTTTGAAACATTAATCAAAGGAAGTTTACCCTGCAAAGGCTGAGCACCCACTCCAAACTTAGACACAGTTAAAACCTTGGTATTGCCAACCTGAGCATAAACAACGCGAACCGTATCACCCACTTCTGTATTAACGTCTAAATTATCATCAAAATCAGGAGCTCCTGCAACAAACATTGCAATAGAATCATTCTGCAAATTGACAACAAACTTAAAGTGCTTGCAAAGCTCATTAGGACGCAAAACTTTACGAATTGAATCTAATGCAAACCCTGCACCAAATACATCCTCTTGATTATTGATTGTCGTTTTGAGTGTATCAACACCTAAAAACTTCTTTACACCATTTGAATATGCTTCATCACCTTTCACCTGTAAAGTCATAAAACCTTTATCTCCAACAGAATTAGCAATCAAATCTTCACCTGTAAAGATATTCCCTTCATATTTATCACCAAATGTCAACTGAAAAGTACTGAAACCATCGCCGAGATCCTGCGGGGTCATGGTCATTGTGTCAGGCTTAGTTACAGCCAACTTCAGCTCACTTCCTCCAGTAAAAACAATGCCATCATTAGCACCTAAAGCCAATGTCATTTTTTTACCATCACTTAGTGAAGCACTTAAACTGCCTCCATCTGTAAACGTCCATTTGCTTACGCCAGCAGCCAAAGTAGGCTTAGCATCTTGAGATGCAGCAAAAGATAAAACAGCATTTGTCTTTTTGTTCTTAAATTGATAAACTGTTCCAGCAGTTTCTGTTATTCCCGTAATTTCCCAAAGAGCGGAATCACGAGCAGCTTTATTCACATTCTCAAATGAAGTGATTTCTTTCACTACTACCGAATCAGCCTTGTTACCATCCAAAGACAAGTATTTATTACCACTCTTCAAGTAATAATAATTACCGACAGTCCATTCTTTACTCGGATCATCACTTGCCGCACTCGCCGCAGTAAAAGTTCCTACTGTCATTAAGGCCGCAGCCAAAAGTGTAAATTTTTTATTCATATGCAAATTGTTTAATCATTTAATCCTTTAACAGAGGCAAAGATAGAAAAGTTCAGTCGCACAAAATTATAATCTACTATAAAAGATACTTACATCTGGGCATAATGTACAAAAGCGCCATTATCCGTGCCATAATAAAAAAGGCTCGCCACCAAAGTGACGAGCCGGGAATCATTTTCTCTTATAATCAAATAATAATACTAAAGTAATGAAATAAAGTTCTTAATATCTTATACTTATATCGTCCTTGTTAATTATTATAATGATTGACAAAGATAAATCTTTTTATCCAAAGTCCTATCCTTCAAAAGGACTCCTTACAAAACCGGGCGATTATTGAACGAACCCATTTCTTTTTAGGACAAATCAGTTATCAGCCCGATGCACAGTAAGTTGCGGGAACGGGAAGTTGATGCCTTTTTCATTAAATGTTGCATAAACCGCTTGATTGATGCCAAAATAAACTTCCCAATAATTCGGACTTTCCACCCATACACGGACAACAATATTCACACTGCTGTCTGCCAACGCATGCAAGGCAATGAAAGGAGCCGGATCAGTCAGAATACGAGAGTCACGGGCAATAATCGTTTCGATCACCGCCTTTACTTTATCATAATCCTCACCATAATCGACACCGAATGTCCAATCTACTCGGCGGGTAGTCTGCCGGCTAAAGTTCGTAACCGCACCACTGCTGAGCGAACCGTTCGGGATATACACCATTTTATTATCAGGTGTTGCCAAGATCGTATGAAAAATCTGGATTTCCTTCACCGTACCGCCCGTACCTTGCGCTTCAATATAGTCACCGACTTTGAATGGCTTGAACAAAAGAATAATCAATCCACCCGCAAAATTTGCCAGATTACCGCTCAAAGCCATACCGACAGCAACACCTGCAGAAGCAAGAAGAGCAGCAAACGAAGTCGTTTGTACACCCAAAGCACCGACAACCGAGATGATCAATAAAATAGTCAGGACAACATTTACCAAACTTCCGACAAAAGTTTTGACTGAAGGATCGATATCACGTTTCAATAAAACCCGTTTTATCAGTTTATTCACCAAATTAATCAGGAGACGCCCGACTATAAAAACCAAAAACGCCTTGATAAGTGTCCATCCCAACGCCGCCCCTTGCGTCATCAGGGAATTCAAAATACCTTCCAGACCATGTGAAAGGTCAATTGCTGTTACAATCATAATTATTTATATTTATGGAAATTCATACTAATTACATAACAATCATTCATTCCAAAAGTATTAGAAATTGTAGCAAAGGTATAAAGTTTTTTTATTCGAATAAAGAACCGATTTTATTATGTAGTTTTGCAAACGCTCAGAAAACAGATATAAACAATAGAAAATGAGGACTTTCTTGATTATTATAGGTTTGTTCCTGTTTATAGGAAACAGCTTTGCACAATCATACGAAGAATTAATAGAGAAAAGCTACGACTTCGTAGATAAAGGCGATTTGGTGTCCGCAGAAGAGAGCCTGAAAGCGGCCATGCGCAAAGAACCGGCTAACCCGTTGAACTATGCCTTACTTACGAACCTCGGAACCATACAGCGCCGACAGGGGAAGCTGCAAGAGGCTCTCATCTCCTACACTTCCGCACTAAGCGGCCATACAAAGAACATCACCATTCTCGAAAACCGGGCTTCCCTTTATACAGAATTGGGAGAAACAGAAAAAGCTTTGAACGATTACAACACCTTGTTAATAGAAAATCCGGAACATCAGGAGGCGCTTTATTGCCGAGGGCTGCTCTATATACAGTTACAAAATTATATGTGGGCAGAACAGGATTTCGACAAAATTCTGGAAGTAAACGAGAAATCGGTTCGTGCTCGCCTCGGCCATGCCATCTTGGAAAAGATGCGTGGGAACTACGACGAGAGCGAACGGATATTCAATTACCTGATTAGCGAGATGCCCCGCGACTGGATCCTCTACGAAGGACGGGCGGATTTGTATTTTATGATGGGAAAAAATGCACGGGCAATGGCAGATATAGAAAAAGTCTTTACCGAAAGCGAACCGACAGCCAACCTCTATGTGTTGAGAGGCAAGATCAAGCTGGCACAATACGAAAAGGAGCGGGCAGCCCTCGATTTCAAGAAAGCAGAATCAATGGGATACAATAAAGAAGTTATCAAGGAACTTCTTAAATTGACAATGAACAATTGACAATTAGGCTTCGCGTTACCAAAATCGGCTGAAAACCAAAATAATTGTCAATTGTCAACTGCTAATGTAATTGTCAATTGTTAATGTAATTGACAATCCATGTCCCTACCTCTTTCGTGCCATACTTCGCACCGCCTTCCATCTGGATTTCAGGAGTACGAACATTAGCGTCCAGAGAAGCATCCACAGCCTCGCGGATCAAGGCTCCTTCCGCCTTACAACCGAAATACTCGAACAGCATAGCTACCGAAAGAATCTGTGCCAACGGGTTGGCGATATTCAATCCTTTAGCCTGCGGCCATGAACCGTGGATCGGTTCAAATACAGGAGTGCTTTCGCCCGTCGAAGCAGAAGGGAGCAAGCCCATAGAACCGCTGATACAAGAACCTTCGTCAGTAAGGATATCACCAAACGTATTCTCCGTTACCATAACATCAAAGAATTTGGGTTCCTGGATCATACGCATGGCCGCATTATCGACATACATATAGTCGGTCTGAACCTCCGGATAAGAAGGGGCCATCTCTTGTGCGATCTGGCGCCACAAACGCGAAGAAGCCAAGACATTTGCCTTATCGACCACCGTCAGATGTTTTTTCCGTTTCATGGCATATTCGAAACCGACTTTCAAGATGCGCTCGATCTCAGGGCGTGTGTACATATTGGTATCGTAGGCCTTATCGTTATCCTGATATTTCTCCCCGAAATACATGCCTCCCGTCAATTCACGGATACACAAGAAATCCGCACCATCCACCAAGTCAGCACGAAGCGGTGATTTATGCAACAGGCACTTAAAAGTTTGTACGGGCCGGATATTCGCAAACAAGCCCAATTTCTTACGCATAGCCAGCAATCCCTGTTCAGGACGCACTTTAGCTGTCGGATCGTTGTCGAACTTCGGATCACCTACAGCAGAGAAAAGAACGGCATCCGCTCCTTTACAAATCTCATATGTTTCTTCCGGGAAAGGATCTCCCACCTTGTCGATAGCATCGGCCCCGCAAAGAGCATATTCATAACGGACTTCATGTCCGAATTTCTTACAAACGGCACTCATCACCTCCACACCTTGTGCAGCAATTTCAGGACCGATCCCGTCACCGGGAAGTACAGCTATATTCAATTTCATATCATAAATGATTTATTAGTTGGCAAATTTTCCTATTCTCTCTTAAAATAGACGTATTTGGGTTCTGTCGGGACATAGCTTTCATCATCCCACAATGTACTTGTGATCATCAAGTCGGCACTATACCGGTTACAAGCGATAGGCACGTTATGGACACGGCACTGGCGAAGCAACATCTGGATATCGGCCTCGTGCGGCTGTGGGTTCAAGTCGTCGATCAAGAACACGGCAAGATCTATTTCCTTTCGTACTACCATTGCTGCAATTTCGGCATCTCCACCCAGCGGACCGGAATGCATACAGGCGATATCCGCCGTAACACCTTTTTCTTCCATCGCCTTCCGAACCAGATTTCCGGTTGTCCCAGTACATACGATATGATGATGGGACAGAAATTCAGCATTGTGAATAGCCCATTCTACCATGTCAGCCTTCCGGTTGTCGTGCGCAACAAGCGCGATTGTTAACTTCTTCATAACTTCAATAATTAATAATTTATCAATGTGATAATTTGCCAATGTGCTAATATGCCGATAGCCTACATCGCAATTCTCCTTCATTGGCACATCGGCACATCATTATTGTTCTATCTTGTTCAGCATCTTCAATGTCGCCTTGATAGCAGCCTCCGTCTGGTCTGCATCGAGACCACGTGTTTTAAAGTCCACTCCTGCATAATTCCAACTAATGATAGTCTGCACAAAGGCATCGGTCCGTCCGCCGGGTGGTATAGAAACGGAATAATTAGTCAGCATCGGGAAAGGACGGCCCAGATCGGTATATATCTTCCGCAGGGCACGAACGAAAGCATCGTACTGTCCATCACCGGAAGCCGACTCCTGGTAGGCTTCGCCGTTAATCTCTATCTTCAGGGTGGCAACCGGTTTCAGTCCCTGTGCCAAAGACAGCGAATAGTTCAGAATACGGATGCGCTGGTCCGCCATCGTATCGTGATGGAGCACATCGCTGATGATATACGGAAGGTCCTCCGTCGTAACCATTTCTTTTTTATCACCCAGTTCGATAATCCGCTCGGTAACCTTGCGCATAGAGTTCTCGTCGATATCGATCCCCAGTGCTTCAAGGTTCTTACGGATATTCGCCTTACCGGAAGTCTTGCCAAGAGCATATTCGCGGACACGGCCGAAACGTTCGGGCAACAGATCATTGCAATACAGATTGTTTTTGCTGTCACCATCAGCATGGACACCGGCACATTGCGTAAAGACATGTTCCCCGATAATCGGTTTGTTAGGCGGAATATGAACACCGGAGAAAGTTTCCACCAATCGGCTGGCATAATTGATCCGTTCTTCCCGAAGTGTCGTATCCACTCCCAACTGATCTTTCAACACGGCAAGCACACTGCTAAGCGGGGCATTCCCGGCACGCTCTCCCAATCCGTTCAATGTAGTATGAAGTCCTTTTATACCGGCACGGACAGCAGAGTAGACATTCGCTACCGCCAGATCATAGTCGTTATGAGCATGAAAATCGAACTTCAAGTCCGGATAGCGTGTAACCATTTCCTTACAATATTCGTAAGTATTTCCAGGGTTCAGGATGCCAAGCGTATCAGGCAACATGAAACGCCGGATCGGCAAGTCACGAAGCGAATCGACTGCTTGAAAGACATATTCAGGAGAGTTTTTAATACCGTTCGACCAATCTTCCAGATAGATGTTCACGGCAATCCCCCGTTCGATTGCCTGGTTGATGACGGAACGTATATCGGCAAAATGCTGTTCGGGAGTCTTACGAAGCTGTTCCGTCACGTGCTTATAAGAGCCCTTGCAAAGTAAGTTTACCACACGGCAACCAGCCGCTTCGATCCAGTTTAACGAAACATCACCATCCACAAAGCCGAGCACTTCGAGCTTCTGGATGTTTCCGGTACGTTCCGCCCAGGAAGCGACGCGCTTCACGGCTTCAAACTCACCGTCCGAGACACGTGCAGATGCGATCTCCAGACGGTTCACACCCAGATCAAGCAATGCCTGTGCAATGCTCAACTTCTCATGCGCCGCAAAAGAAACTCCCGATGTCTGTTCCCCGTCACGCAGGGTGGTATCCATTATTTCTATCATAATTGTTCATATATAACGCTACTTTTAGCTTGATCCAAAAGCAACAAACTAACGTCTCCTTTCAAATGCTTCAATCTTTTCCTTATTGGAAAGCAAATAATCGATGTCATCGAGGCCATTCACAAGGCAGTCTTTTTTGTAGGCGTTGATATCGAAGTGCTCGCTCTTACCCGTAGCCTTATTGGTGATGGTTTGGGCAGGCAGGTTGACTTCGACTTCTGTTTTCGGATCGGCAAAAATCGAGTCGAAAAGCTCGGCCAAAAAAGGTTCGCTAACCACCACAGGGAGAACAAAGTTATTCAGTTCATTGTTTTTGTGGATATCCGCAAAAAAACTGGACACAACTACACGAAACCCATAATCGGCAATCGCCCAAGCTGCATGTTCGCGACTGGAACCCGAACCGAAGTTTTTCCCCGCCACCAGTATCTGTCCGCCGTAGGTCGGATCATTCAAGACAAACGATTCTATTTTATTTCCCTGCTTGTCGTACCGCCAGTCGCGGAACAAGTTTTCACCAAACCCTTTTTTGTCGGTTGCTTTCAGGAAACGGGCAGGAATGATCTGGTCCGTGTCCACATTCTCTAAAGGAAGGGGGACGCAGGTTGATGTAATGATATTGAATTTCTGTTTCATGAATGTTAAAATTTATGATTTATGATTTCAGAAAAACGTTCTCGGATCGGTAATTTCCCCAGTCACGGCTGCCGCCGCAGCTACTAGCGGTCCAGCCAGAATCGTACGGGCCCCCGGTCCCTGACGTCCTTCAAAGTTACGGTTGCTTGTCGAAACTGCATATTTTCCTGCCGGGATCTTATCGTCGTTCATTGCCAGACAAGCCGAGCATCCCGGTTGACGTAACTGGAAACCGGCTTCTTCGAATATCTTGTCTAACCCTTCTTCACGGATCTGCGCATCTACCAGCCAGGAGCCGGGAACCAGCCAGGCGACTACATGGTCGGCTTTCTTCCGTCCCTTAACAATGGAAGCAAAAGCACGAAAGTCCTCGATACGACCATTGGTACAAGAGCCTAAGAACACATAGTCGATCTTCTTGCCCAACAAGGATTCACCCGGTTCGAACCCCATATACTCCATCGATTTCATAAAAGAAGCTTTCTCCACATCGTTCATACCCTCGACAGTCGGGATATGTTCGGTGACTCCCATTCCCATACCCGGATTGGTACCATACGTCACCATCGGTTCGATATCGGCAGCATCAAACAGAATCTCTTTGTCAAACACAGCATCATCGCCACTTTTCAAAGTCTTCCAATAAGCAACCGCCTTATCCCATTCTTCACCGGCAGGAGCATTTTCACGTCCCTTAAGATAAGCGAATGTCGTTTCGTCAGGAGCGATCATACCACCACGCGCTCCCATTTCAATAGACAGGTTGCACAAAGTCAAACGCCCCTCCATCGTCAAACTACGGATCGCCGCACCAGCATACTCGATGAAATATCCGGTTGCACCGCTGGTCGTCACTTTCGACATGATATAAAGGGCGACATCCTTTGCTGTCACCCCTTTCCCTAGATTACCTTCCACACAGATACGCATGGTTTTCGGCTTTGCCTGCAAAATGCACTGGGAAGCCATAACCATTTCCACTTCACTGGTTCCGATACCGAAAGCGACCGCACCGACTGCTCCATGAGTAGAAGTATGCGAATCACCGCAAACGATCGTCATCCCCGGCAAGGTCAGTCCACGTTCCGGGCCTACCACATGGATAATGCCATTCCTCTCATCCATCATTCCATAATGAGTCAAACCAAATTCGGCTGCATTCTTTGCCAGCGTATCGACTTGATTCTTCGAAACAGGATCTTCGATCGGTTTATCCTGATCGTGTGTCGGCGTGTTATGATCCGGCATACAATAGATACGTTCCGGACGAAACGGCTTCAAACCACGTCGACGCATACTGGCAAAAGCCTGTGGACTAGTCACTTCATGACAGTACAACCTGTCGATGTAAAGTTGTGTGGGCCCCTCTTCGATCATCGTCACTACGTGGGAATCCCAAATCTTGTCAAATAATGTATTCATAATTATCAATTCACTTCACAAATTTATTAATTGCATCAATAAATGCCTCTACAGAAGCAGCTATAATATCGGTATTGGCAGCAAAACCATAATAACGGTTTCCTTCGTACTCAACCTGCATATGTACTTTCCCCATATCGTCACTGCCTTTATTAATCGCTTGAATCAAAAACTCCTGAATCGTCATCGTACGGTGGATAATTGATTTCACCGCCTTAATAGCAGCATCAACAGGACCGTTGCCGGAAGCGGCGGCCTCAAACCTCTCACCAGCTATATTCAGGCAGACGCTGGCCACAGACTGCAAACCGACACCGGAGGTCACCTGTAAATATTCCAACTTGATACGGTGCATGGCCGTACGGTCTTTGCCAGCAAGCATCAAGATATCGTCGTCGTTGATATCTTTCTTACGGTCAGCCAGTTTCAAGAATTCTTCATAAACCTTATCTAGTTTTTCCTGAGACAATTCGACGCCCAATACCTGTAAACGGTGTTTCAATGCCGCACGTCCGCTACGGGCAGTCAGCACGATTGCATTATCGTCGATTCCTACATCTTTCGGATCGATGATTTCATAACTTTCACGATTCTTCAAAACGCCATCCTGATGGATGCCGGAAGAATGAGCGAACGCGTTACGTCCGACGATCGCCTTATTCGGCTGGATAGGCATGTTCATCAGGCTGGACACCATACGGCTGACTCCGTAAATCTTTGTCGTATTGATATTGGTAATAATGCCACGTTCTTTGTGACTCTTGAAAATCATCGCGATTTCTTCCAAGGATGTATTACCGGCACGTTCACCTATACCGTTCATGGTGACTTCCACCTGACGTGCACCATTCAAGACACCCTGCACAGTATTGGCGGTAGCCATCCCCAAATCATTATGACAGTGGGTAGAAATGATAGCATTCTCGATACCGTCTACATGATCCATCAGATATTTGATTTTCGCCCCATATTCGTCCGGCAGGCAATAACCGGTCGTATCAGGGATATTGACAACTGTCGCGCCAGCTTTGATGACCGCTTCTACCACACGTGCCAGATATTCGTTGTCAGTACGTCCGGCATCTTCGCAATAAAATTCGACGTCTTCCACATATCTCTTGGCATATTTGGCAGCAGCGACAGCCCGTTCCAAAATATCTTCCTGATTCGAATTGAACTTATACCTGATATGATAATCGGACGTTCCAATACCTGTATGGATACGTCCGTGCTTTGCATATTTCAGTGCTTCGGCAGCCACATCAATATCTTTTTCCACCGCACGGGTAAGCGCACAGATTGTAGGCCACGTTACGGCTTTCGATATTTCAACAACGCTATTGAAATCTCCCGGACTCGATACGGGGAAACCGGCTTCTATCACGTCTACTCCCAGTTCTTCCAGAGCTTTGGCTACCTGAATCTTTTCAATACTATTCAACTGGCAACCCGGCACTTGTTCACCGTCACGCAATGTCGTGTCGAAAATAAATAATCTGTCTGACATAGTTCTTATCGTCTTAAATTTATTAATATCTTTTCTGAATGAAAAAAGCCTCTCTCACAAGGAAGCGAGAAAGGCTTTTTCATATCTTAATGCCCTGTAAAGCATACACAGTCTCACTTCCTATTCCGTTCCCAGAGTAGAATAATATTTAGAGAAATAATGAGACTATTTAGCATTACCTGTTTCATATTGTCTTTTCAACCGTTTTTGTTTGAACGCTGCAAAGATACGGTCTTTTTCCAAACATCCAAATATAATTTAAAGTTTTTATCACTATTTTCTTATAAAATAAAAGACAAATACATCTAAATTCTTCAATTCATAACCAACAATCTACTTATCATTTTTCAAGGCTTCTTTATGGAGAATTGATCCACCACTTTCCCGTCCACATCTACGACCTGTATTTTTAGTTCTTTCGGATCGGCAGCCGCTTTCAAAATAGCCGTATTGGAATTGACGATAATCGGGAACGGTGTACGATCCGTTGCATCCTGATGGATGAAACGGTGGAGGTGACCACACAACATAACGTCCGGCTTGGCATCGCGTAGCAAAGGCATGAACTTCTGCTCCACTTCCAAGTTTCCATGCCATCCGCCGATCGGTGGGATATGGGCTACAATAATTTTAAACGGCGCGTCCTTATATTCTTTGCTATCCAATACTCGGCGCAACCATTCGGCCTGTTCTGTCCGGTATTCGTCGTAGACTGTTATACCGGCATATTCAATATCGGAATCCGGCTTGTCCTCTCCCGTATCCAAAACGACAAAACAGATCGGACCTTGCCGGAATGTATAGTAGATATTCTCTTCTTTTGGAGAGAAATAACGTTGGAACTCGGTTGCAAAAGCGCCACGTGTTTCGTGGTTGCCTCTTGTATAATACATCGGAATCTCAGAGGCAAACAGCTTGGTCGCCGTATCCATAAAACCGTCGAAGATATGATTTTCCTCATTGAAGACTGACACCATATCACCGTTAAAAAGAAAAAAGTCCGTCTTTTTCAAATCACACTTGGAAACTAGGTTCGTCAACAGGTCATTTTTGCCATGTATATCGTTCACCATCGCAAATGAGACAGAATTATCCGCAGGATCGCTCGTCTTGAACACCAACGGCTTTTTGGAGTAAACATCAGTCGAGGCATAGTTCCCATAAATGATCTTATGTCCGACATGGCTCAGTACTTCCTGTACGAAGACACGATAACGGTAGTTCGTACCCGGTTTAAGCCCTTTGATCTTCACGGTATGGATCGTAGATGTATTTTTTACTCCGTTACGGGCATCATAATATTTGGGACGTTCGGTAGCATAAAAGTTCGTATCGTCATCCGGCGCCAGCTCCACCCAACCGACAGAAGGTTTATCCGACAACCACACGATCGTCACTTCATCAGGCCCTAGATTCTGCAAATAAGGACCATGCACCAACCGAATCTTCGACTCTACTGCTCCTGCTAGGCAAACAGACAGCCACAATAACATTACTAAAATTTGGAATTTCTTCATGATATAATATTTAAGCAATTAAATTCGAATTTATAGCTACGAAGATATCGATTACTATCCAAAGATTTCTTATCAAAATGATACATTTTCATTAAAAAAAGTGACAATTCATACCGAATTGCCACTTTCTTTATGCACCCAAATAAAAAATGCGATGTCTATCAATTGTTTTCCGGGCGCAATTTACGAACGACTGCACCTGCACGCCACATTTCGCTTTCGCGCAATGCTGCCAGTTCTTTTTCCAAACCTTCACGATAATCCGGCTTACTGTTCGTATCGATAGAACGCTGCGCTTCGTTACCGCAGGCGACCTCCCGGTATAATTTTTCAAATACAGGCTTAACGGCATCGTGGAACGGCCCCATCCAGTCTAAAGCGCCACGCTGTGCAGTAGTCGAACAGTTTGCATACATCCAGTCCATTCCGTTTTCAGCAAACAACGGCATCAAAGACTGAGTCAGCTCTTCGACTGTTTCGTTGAATGCTTCGGAAGGTTCGTGGCCGTTTTCACGCAATGTTTCGTATTGAGCCAACAATAAACCTTGGATAGCCCCCATCAAAGTTCCACGTTCACCAGTCAGATCGGAATAAACTTCCTTCTTGAATGTCGTTTCGAACAGATAGCCTGAACCAACGCCGATACCCAAAGCGATCACACGGTCCCATGCTCTACCGGTTGCATCCTGGAAAATTGCATAGCTTGAATTCAAGCCACGTCCCTGCAGGAACATACGACGCAAAGAAGTACCAGAACCTTTCGGTGCGACTAGAATCACGTCAACATCAGCAGGAGGGATAATATTGGTACGTTCCTTGTAAGTGATAGCAAAACCATGAGAGAAATACAGCGCTTTTCCCGGAGTCAGATATTTTTTGATACGCGGCCAGCATTCGATCTGAGCGGCGTCGGAAAGCAACACCTGTATGATAGTTGCTCTTTCGCAAGCTTCTTCAATACCGAACAGTGTTTCACCCGGTACCCAGCCGTCGGCAACAGCTTTGTCATAGGTTTTACCAGGGCGCTGTCCTACGATAACGTTGAAACCATTATCACGCAAGTTCAAGCTCTGTCCAGGACCTTGAACACCGTAACCGATAACTGCAATCACTTCATCTTTCAATACTTCTCTTGCCTTTTCCAACGGAAATTCTTCGCGGGTTACTACGTTTTCGTCAACACCGCCAAAATTCATTACTGCCATTTTTTCTACTATTAAATGTAATGTGTTAATAAAATAATTCTTTTGTCAGGACAGTTCGCAAACCATCCGCCCATACCATGTTTGTTCAATGCCACATAACAGCAGCACGGCAAATCGCTTTGCCTTCATTACAGATCGCCATATCATATTTTCCGTTATCAGCCTCCCTCTTGTACAACATGAGTTTCATCCCATATTTGCCTTCAGACTGGTAGGCGATTTCGAAACGTTTGATATCTTTTGTCTTGAACAGGTCAAGATCAAACAGGTCTAGAAGATGTTCCATATACTTGATACTGTTCAGGTGGCCGTTGATATCAAGGTCGCTGTACTTAATGAAATAAGGAACCCCTTCCGTCTCATTCTCCACAGCCGCAATCTTTCCCGGCTTTTCTATCGGGCAGGGGCGATCCGTGACATAAGCGCTCAACCTGGCGATATCCAACAAGGTCGGCCGGCGTGTTTCCACATCGATAGCCGCCCAAATAGAACGGGCGTAACCGAATGTCTTACCGTTGCCATCCACCAGCTCGAAACAACGGCTGGTAAAGAGACGGCCGACTTCATCCACCCAGGTATAAAGAGTTATAGGTTCGGACATGGCTGGATATTCGATCATTTCGATCGCCAGACGGGAAAGAACCCAAGCCGTATGCCGTTCTGACATATCGTTGAAACCGAATCCGCGTTCAGCAGCATGGCTGGATGCGACATGTATCAGATAGTTTCCGATCATCGGTATCGTTACACGTCCACGAAAATCCAACAGGTACGGTTCCGTGACGAAATGAAATTCCCCTATTTTGCTTTTATCTTTATCCATGATTCTTTTCTGTTGGGGCAGTTCGCAAACCACCCGTACGTTATTTTTTTTCCTGCAACTTACGTTCCATTTCGGCCAACATATCGCTCAAACGCTCGACACGGCTTTTTGTGATCGCAACGCGACCGGAACGGATGAACTGCAAGACACCGATCGTTTCGCTCAACTCCCTGAAAAGGGCTTGCGTCTCATCGTAATGACCACTCTTTTCGAGAACGACACACGTTTCGTTCATTTCCAGAATACGGGCGTTATATTTGCGAATCAGATCCTCGACCGTCCCCATCTTGATAAACAACTCGGTACTCAGCTTATAAAGGGCGATCTCCTGGAAAACCAGATCTTCATCCGTATTATAGTAAGCCTTCAAGATATCCACCCGTTTGTCGATCTGCTTCACAACCTTGTCGATCATATCTTCATCGGCAAATGTCGTGATTGTAAATTTATGTATACCCTGTATGGCGGAAGGTGAAACGGAAAGCGTCTCGATGTTCAACTGCCGACGCGTAAAGATAATCGTAATCTGGTTCAGAAGACCTACTGTATTCTCTGAAAAGATAATAACGGTATATAATTTTTTTGTTGTCATAGCTTCACCTCCTTACTTATCTCCTAATATCATGTTCGTTACGCTTCCTCCGGCAGGCACCATCGGATATACCATACCACACGTTTCCACATTAGCGACCAACACAAACGCTCCGTTATGGTTCAACATCTCGGCAATAGCCTCATCCAGTTCCTCCCGTTTTTCAACGGTGCGGCCAGCGATACCGTACGCTTTCGCGATCGCCACGAAATCCGGGTTCTCCATGATCGTATTCGAATAACGTTCGTGGAAGAACAACTCCTGCCACTGACGTACCATTCCTAAGAAATTATTATTGAGGATAATGATTTTCACATCCAGTTTTTCCTGCATAATGGTTCCCAACTCCTGAATCGTCATCTGCATCCCACCGTCACCGGTAAAGAAGCAGACCGTACGGTCAGGTGCACCGAACTTGGCTCCCATAGCAGCGGGAAGGCCAAAGCCCATCGTCCCCAGACCACCTGAAGTAACCACGCTACGAGTGCGTTTATATTTGAAATAGCGGACACCCATCATCTGGTTCTGTCCGACATCCGTAACTAAAACAGCATCGTTTCCGGTCGCCTCGGACACTTTTCGAACGACTTCACCCATTTTCAAAGATCCGTTCATCGGATACAACTCCTTCTCGATCACCTTTTCATACTCTTCCTGTGCATCCGGCTCAAACTCAGCATTCCACTCCGGACGTTTCCGTTCTTCCAACAACGCAGTTATCATCGGAATGGTATGTTTGGCATTTCCGAGAACCTTCACATCGACCGGAACATTCTTCCCGATCTCCGAGTTGTCGATATCCAAATGGATCACTTTCGCCTGCTTGGCGTATGTCTTCAAATCGCCTGTAACACGATCGTCGAAACGCATACCGATGGCGATCAACACGTCACATTCATTGGTCTTCCTGTTCGGACCGACATTGCCGTGCATACCCAACATACCCTTATTCAAAGGAAAATCGGAAGGCAACGCCGATAGACCGAGAACAGTCGAACCGGCAGGAATGTCATTCTTCAACAGGAATGCTTTCAGCTCCTCTTCAGCACCTCCCAACAGAACACCCTGTCCGACCAGGCAGAACGGTTTCTCCGCTTTATTGATCAACGCGGCAGCCGCTTTAATCCGATCCTGGTTGATATCCGGTTCCGGCTGATAGCTGCGGATATAGTCTACTTTCTTATATTCATAATCCACAAATCCGACCTGAGCATCCTTTGCCAAATCGAGTACAACAGGCCCCGGCCGTCCGGTAGAAGCGATATAAAAAGCACGTGAAACAGCCCACGCTATCTCTTCCGGCTTGCGAATCTGGTACGCCCATTTGGTGATCGGTTGCGTAATGCCGATCACATCGACTTCCTGGAAAGCATCTGTTCCAAGCAATGGAGAAGGGACCTGTCCGGCTATGACCACCATAGGAGTGCTGTCCATCAGTGCATCGGCAATGCCGGTGATGGTATTTGTTGCGCCGGGTCCTGAAGTAACCAACGTCACCCCTACTTTACCGGATACACGGGCATACCCTTGTGCAGCATGCGTCGCCCCTTGTTCATGACGCACCAATACATGCTTCAATTTATCCCTGTAATCGTACAAACTATCGTAAATAGGAATCGCTTGCCCGCCGGGATAACCGAAAATCGTATCTACTCCTTCAGCTATCAGTGACTTCAGCAAAGCTTCCGAACCGGTTATCTTCTGTTTCTCCATATCTCTTTATTTTAGTCTTGTGTTTAATCTTCTACTACTCTCACTCCACCCTTATCGGCCGAACTGACCATCTTACCGTAAGCTCTCAAGGCTTTTGAGACGACACGCTGGCGATGAGGCGGCGTAAAGGCTTTTGTGCCGCGGGCTTCTTCCGCTTTACGGCGTTCTGCCAACTCTTCATCGCTTACCTTCACATTAATCGTACGTTCAGGGATATCAATCTCGATTATATCGCCGTCTTTCACCAGTCCAATCGCTCCTCCTGCCGCAGCTTCGGGAGAAATATGACCGATAGAAAGACCGGAAGTACCGCCACTGAAACGACCGTCTGTGATCAGCGCGCACTCCTTGCCTAAATGGCGGCTTTTTATATAAGAAGTAGGATAAAGCATTTCCTGCATACCCGGACCACCCTTCGGTCCTTCGTGTGTGATCACCACCACATCGCCCGAGACGACTTTTCCACCGAGGATGCCTTCGCAAGCCGCATCCTGCGAATCGAACACTTTCGCCGGACCGGCAAACTTCCAGATGCTTTCATCCACACCGGCCGTCTTGACCACACAACCGTCCAGCGCGATATTTCCTTTCAGGACAGCCAGGCCGCCATCTTTGGAATAAGCATGCTCGATATCACGGATACATCCGGCGGCACGATCGGTATCCAGTTCCTTATAATAGGTTTCCTGCGATCCCATCCGAATGCTGAAACGATGGGCGGGAGCGCTCTTGTATTTCTTGACAGCCTCGTCCGTCACATTCGGCGAGGTGATAGCAAATTTATCCACGGCTTCGGCAAGCGTCATTCCGTCCACACGCTTCACATTCCCGTCTACCAAGCCGTTTTTCAGCAGCTCGTTCATGATTCCCATGATACCACCGGCACGGTTCACATCCTGGACGTGGTAGGTGTGCGTGTTGGGAGCAACCTTGCAGAGGCAAGGAGTCTTGCGGGAGAGCATATCGATATCGTCCATCGTGAAGTCCGCCTCAGCTTCCTGCGCGATGGCGAGCAAGTGGAGAACCGTATTGGTGGAACCACCCATTGCAATATCCAATGACATGGCATTCAGGAAAGCCTGACGGGTGGCGATACTGCGGGGAAGAACAGATTCATCACCGTCACGATAGTATTTATAGGCATTTTCTACAATCTGCCGGGCAGCATCGCGGAACAGCTGTGTACGGCCCACATGCGTAGCGACAATCGTACCGTTGCCCGGAAGAGCCAGACCGATCGCTTCGTTCAGACAGTTCATCGAGTTGGCCGTAAACATACCGGAACAACAACCGCATCCCGGACAGGCATTCCGTTCCACCTGTGCGATCCGTTCATCGCTGACCGAAGTGTCGGCCGATTCGATCATGGCATCGATCAAATCCAGATGGCGGTTATCCAGCTCACCGGCTTCCATCGGACCGCCGGAGACAAAGATAGTCGGAATATTGAGCCGCATGGATGCCATTAGCATCCCCGGAGTGATCTTGTCGCAATTGCTAATGCAAACCATTGCATCGGCTTTGTGGGCATTCACCATATACTCGACGCTGTCCGCAATAATATCACGCGAAGGAAGCGAATAGAGCATTCCGTCGTGTCCCATAGCGATACCATCGTCAATGGCAATCGTATTGAATTCGGCAGCAAAGCAACCCAACTTTTCAATCTCCGCTTTTACCTGCTGCCCGATCTCGTGCAGATGGACATGGCCGGGTACAAACTGGGTAAATGAATTCACAATGGCTATAATCGGTTTACCGAACTGCTCTTCTTTCAGACCGTTGGCACGCCACAAAGCGCGAGCCCCAGCCATGCGTCTGCCCTCTGTGCTGTATGAACTTCTTAACGGATTCTTCATCATATTATTTGTTGTTTTCGAACGGCTCACGAACCGCCCCTATTTTCTTATCCTAAATATTATTATATTAAAAAAGCCCTTCTCTGTATGGAGAAAGGCTTAAGAAATATCTTTATATGACTTCACAATTTCTTGCACACCTTTCTCCTTACCTGCTAATGACTAGAAGGACCACCACGAGAATAATATGCAATACATTGTTCATCATCTTTTCTTACATCTTTATTATTGTTTGATGCTGCAAATGTAGAACAATAATTCATACCACCAAAGAAATTAAAAGAAAAATATCAATTTATCTTACATTTCTCAAGCAAAGAAACAAGATAGGCTTGCAGTTTAACACATCCTTCCAATCTTCCATTATCAAATCCGAAATACCTGTCTGGATTGTTTCCGCCTAACTTTTCATATGAAAGAATATGCGAGTAGGCTTCACCATCGTCTTGCTATATATTAAAATAAAAGCAGATCCTTAAGGTAAAGGCAGGCATTCGGACTGGCTTCACCTTAAAGATCTGCTTTCACCCTGTCTCGTACAGATTTAATTATAACTTCTTACGTTTTTGCCCAAGGCCGAAAGCCTTTTTGCCTAATGGCAAAAGCCTTTTCGACCTTGGGCAAAAAGATATTCGACGTAGGTCAAAAGCTCTATGGCTTTATAGCCTGACGATAAAAGTATGGCAGTTGCCACTCTATGATACTTTTCGTACCCGACTCATTTACAAGTGTCAGTTATTTACATTTATAGACACCTATAACAGGATTTTTTAATACACAGTCAATCTATTTCAGGACGAGACAAAATTAAAAGTCCGGTTGTGTAACTACCCAAATGTCGGAATCGAAACAGTTTCTAAATATAATTCGTATCTTTGACCCCGATCAACAGACTGAACTTATAGAGATAATGAAACAATACAACTTTGACGAGATCATCGAACGTCGTGGAACCAATTGTGTCAAGTACGATCTTCTAAAGAAAGACTTCGGTAACGAGAACCTTGTTCCACTTTGGGTAGCCGACATGGATTTCCGGACACCAGACTTTATTGTCAACGCAATCAAGAAGCGTCTGGAGCATGAGATTTTCGGGTACACATTCGATTCGGATTCCTATTATAACAGTATCATCGAGTGGGTACATTATAAACATAACTGGAAAATCCAACGCGAATGGCTTAGTTATATTCCCGGCATCGTAAAGGGAATCGGTTTCGTTTTGCAATGCTTCACCAAACCTGGTGACAAAGTAATTATCCAGCCACCGGTCTACCATCCCTTCCGCATCGTTTCGGAAAACATGCACCGTGAGGTTGTCTACAACCCGCTCAAAACAGTAGACGACATTTACGAGATGGATTTCGAGAATCTTGAATCGGTCATCGATGAGCATTGCAAAGTCCTGATCCTTTGCAACCCTCATAATCCAGGCGGTGTCGTCTGGAAAAAAGACACACTGGTCAAGTTGGCCGAGGTTTGTGCCAAACACAATATACTCGTTATCTCCGATGAAATACATGCAGAGATGGCTTATCCGCAATATACGCATCATCCGTTTGCAACGGTTTCGGAGACAGCCGCCAATTGCAGCATTACTTTCATGGCTCCGAGCAAGACTTTCAACATTGCCGGAATCGTCACCTCCTACTCGATCATTCCCAATGCGGAAATACGAGAAAAATTCTATTCCTTCATGGAAGCAGGAGAATTCAATGCCGGGACGGTCTTTGCCTATACGGCAACAGAAGCGGCTTATACATACGGAGCCGAATGGTTGCAACAGATGCGGATGTATATCACTGAGAATGTCCGCTTCGTAGATGAATATTGCAAATCCAAACTCCCGAAGATCAAAGTCTATCCCCCTCAGGCATCTTTCCTTGTATGGTTGGATTGCCGTGACCTGAAACTAAGCCAGCCTGAACTGGTAAGCTTGTTCCAAGATAAAGCCGGCCTGTTGCTGAACGACGGAAGCATGTTCGGTCCCGGAGGTGAAGGGCATATGCGTTTGAATATCGGCTGTCCGCGTTCCGTCCTGTCTTCCGCACTGGATGCTTTGAAAAAAGCGATAGATAAGAAATAAAGTCGTTTGCCTGTTTAATTATCCAGAGATTGGGCAGACAAGTCGGAAATTATACGTAAATTTGTCACCATTTTATTTATCACAAATACAATTACAAATGAAAATTACAGCAAATAAGTTCGTTGCAGTTACTTACGATCTGAATGTAGGCGAAGGCGAAGAACGCGAATTGATGGAAAGAGCAACAGCTGAAACACCTCTGAAATTCATCTTTGGTACAGGCGCTATGCTCCCCGCTTTTGAAGACGCTCTGAAAGGACTGGAAGTAGGCGACAAATTTAATTTTTCCATAACTCCGGCTGATGCATACGGCGAATATGTGGAGGAACACGTACTGGATCTTCCGAAGAATATTTTCGAGGTAGACGGCAAGTTCGACTCGGAAATGATCAAAGAAGGCAACACGGTACCGATGATGGATTCGAACGGCAACCGCATGAACGGTTCTGTCTTGGAAGTAAAAGAAGATGTTGTCGTTATGGACTTCAACCATCCGTTGGCTGGCGAAACATTGCATTTCAATGGTGAAGTTATTGATGTACACGAACCGACAGCTGAAGAAATCGCAGCCCTCACAGCTCCGGCAGGTGGATGCGGTTGTGGATGTGACGACTGCGGAAGCGGTTGTGGCGACCATAACCACGAAGGTGGATGCGGATGTGGCGGATGCCATTAAAGAATTGACAATTGACAATTTTAGCAAGGGTGAATACATTTGGAAACATATACAGGCTGACCTCTTTCGGAGAGTCGCACGGTCCCGGAATCGGAGGCGTAATAGACGGATGCCCTGCCGGTATCGAACTAGATACGGCATTTATCCAAAGTGAACTGAACCGCCGTAAACCGGGACAGTCCAAAATCACAACCCCACGCAAGGAAGACGACGAAGTACAGTTCCTTTCCGGTATTTACGAAGGAAAAACGACAGGGACTCCGATCGGTTTCGTCATCTGGAACAAGAACCAGCACTCGGCGGACTACGATAATATGAAGAATGTTTATCGTCCTTCCCATGCAGATTACACCTACCAGACCAAATACGGAATCCGCGACCCGCGCGGAGGTGGACGTTCGTCTGCACGTGAAACGATCGCCCGTTGCGTAGCCGGAGCAATTGCCAAACTGGTTCTTCGCCAGAAAGGTATCCGGATACAAGCATTTACCTCACAGGTCGGGAACATCAAACTTAACGGCTCATACACGGATTACGACTTGGACAAGGCAGAAGAAACGGCCGTACGTTGTCCGGATCCGGCGACCGCCGAAAAAATGGAGGCTTTGATCGCCGAAGTGAAATCCAAAGGAGATACGATCGGCGGCGTAATCACCTGCGTAGCACAGGGAGTTCCCATTGGTCTGGGCGAACCGGTATTCGGAAAGTTGCATGCGGCATTGGGACATGCGATGTTGACAATCAATGCCGTAAAAGGGTTCGAATACGGTGACGGTTTCGAAGCGGCCTTATATCGTGGCTCGGAACGGAACGACCGTTTCTTCAACGACAACGGACACATCAACACCCATACGAATCATTCCGGTGGCATACAGGGAGGTATCTCGAACGGGCAGGATATTTATTTCCGTGTTGCCTTCAAATCGGTCGCCACTATCCTGATGGAACAGGAAACCGTCAATACGGAAGGTGAAGACACGATCCTGAAAGCCCGCGGACGCCATGATCCGTGTGTTTTACCTCGAGCTGTCCCTATCGTCGAATCAATGGCAGCAATGACACTGTTGGATTTTCTGCTTATGCAGAAAATCCGAAATTGAGAATTGACAATTGACAATTAAATGTATCAGACAATTATCAGATTGTATTTTTAATTGTCAATTGCCAATTATTCATGGTGATAGGGTTCATTATTCAGAATTGTCATCGCCCTATAGAGCTGCTCGATAAAGATCAGGCGGATCATCTGGTGGGAGAAAGTCATTTTGCTTAAGGATATTTTCTCGGCGGCGGCTTTATAAACAGCATCGCTGAAACCATACGGGCCACCGACAACAAAAACCAGGCGCTTCGGGACTGTATGCGTCTTTCTTTCTATATAGGTGGAAAACTGCACCGATGTAAATTCTTTTCCTTTTTCATCCAACAAAACCAAATAGTCACCCGGCTGTAATGCTTTCAGAATCAAATCTCCTTCCCTCTCTTTTTGTTGGGATTCGGAAAGATTTTTGACGTTCTTAATATCAGGGATCACTTCCATTTCAAAAGGGATATAATGAACCAGACGGTTCTTATACTCATTGATCGCTTCCACAAAATAGCCGGCATCCGTCTTGCCGATCACAATCAGCGCAATTTTCATTCGTTTACATTTTAGAGATTGAGGACGCTAAATTACAGGAAAAAATACATACCTTTGTACGATAATACTCACAAAAAGAGGAGAAAGCTTATGAAACGATTATTTTTGACGTTGGCATTGGTTCTCTCGGTTCTGAGTGTAATGGCTGCCGACATAGTTCCCTATATCGAACGCTTTTAAAAGAGGCAACGTCTCGTCGCTCAGTGGATCAATGGACAAGGAAGTCGACATGGCCCTACCGGGTTCATCCAAAAAGTGCAACGCAAACGACGCTGTTTCAATGCTGAACGCCTTCTTCGGAGGGAACAAGCCGACAGGATTCACAGTCGTTCACCATGCTGATAAAAAAGAGACTGGTTTCTTTGTCGGTAAACTACCTACTTCATCCGGTGAATATCGCGTAAACGTGACATACCGTGCAGAAGGAAACAAAGCGATTATACAGTCTATCAGAATTGAATAACAAGATCTTATGATTTATACCTTGTCGCATATAAATCATAAATCATAAATCAACAGTAACATGAACGTACAAGAGACAAAAGAACAACTGATTGCGGAACTGATCCGCCTGGCATTCGCAGAAGATATAGGAGATGGCGACCATACGACTTTATGTTGCATTCCGGCTACGGAAATGGGGAAGAGCCAGCTGATCGTGAAAGAAGACGGCGTATTGGCCGGTGTCGAAATGGCTGAACGTATTTTCCACACATTCGATCCGGAGCTGAAAATGACGACATTCATCCATGACGGAGCCGAAGTGAAGAAAGGCGATATCGCTTTCGTTGTCGAAGGGAAGGTACAGTCTTTGCTGCAAACGGAACGCTTGATGCTCAACGTCATGCAACGCATGAGCGGTATTGCCACCACGACACGCAAATATGTCAAGGCTCTGGAAGGAACGAAAACACGCGTGCTAGATACGCGTAAGACGACTCCGGGCCTGCGCATGGTCGAGAAAGAAGCGGTTAAAATCGGTGGCGGTGTCAACCATCGTATCGGGTTGTTCGATATGATTTTGCTGAAGGACAACCATGTGGACTTTGCCGGCGGTATCGAAGCGGCCATCACACGCTGCCATCAGTATCTGAAAGAGAAAAACAAGGATTTGAAGATTGAAATCGAGGTTCGTAACTTCGACGAGTTACAGGAAGCAATGCGTGTCGGCGGTATCGACCGTATCATGCTGGACAACTTCAATATCGAGAATACGAAGAAAGCCGTCGAAATGGTTGCCGGACGTTACGAGCTGGAATCTTCAGGTGGCATCACATTCGCCACGCTTCGCGATTATGCCGAATGCGGTGTGGATTATATCTCAGTCGGAGCCCTGACACACTCTGTCAAGGGGCTGGATATGAGCTTTAAGGCTTGCTAAAGACATTAAGGCGGGCGGATCTCGTCTCTACGAAATACGCGTCACGATGCCCCCCTCTAACAGGTATTGCTGATTGCTTTCCGGGCATGTGGCGATACCTTTTTCATTGAAGGAGAGGCGATGCCCGTATTCGCTCACCCAACCGATCTGACGGGAAGGATTGCCGACAACCAAAGCGTATGGCGGAATATCTTTAGTGACCACGGCCCCTGCGCCGATCATAGCATATTCGCCGATCGTATGGCCGCAAACGATCGTTGCATTCGCACCAATAGAAGCTCCTTTGCCGACATGTGTTTTCAAATATTGGTCTTTACGGGAAACGGCACTGCGGGGATTGACCACATTTGTAAAAACGCAGCTGGGTCCTAAAAAAACATCATCCCCGCAAGTCACGCCGGTATAGACGGAAACATTGTTTTGTACCTTCACATTATTCCCTAAAACCACCAGAGGAGAGATCACGACATTCTGTCCGATATTGCAATTCCGACCGATTGAGCATCCCGGCATAATATGGGAAAAATGCCAGATGTGTGTGCCGTCTCCAATTGTGCATCCGGGATCGATAACGGCTGTTTCATGTGCCTTATAAGTTTCCATTTACTTATATATTAAGAAGATTGTTGGTTTCTTGCTCAAATCAGGAACCTTTCCGGCCCATTCTTTAACAGGACGCGTATGGATATATTCATCTTCGCAAGTGATATTCGAAGCAATACACAATTTGGTCGAAGGGCGGCACGTACGGATCAACTCCTCCGCCAATTTATTATTGCGGTAAGGCGTTTCGATGAACAACTGCGTCTGGTTCTCCGAATAAATGCGCCCTTCCAGCTTCTTGATCGCATTCGTACGCTGTGAAGCATCGATCGGCAGATAGCCATGAAAAGCAAAGCTCTGCCCGTTAAAACCGGAACCCATCACCGACATCAGGATCGAAGAAGGGCCGACCAGCGGAACCACCTTGTAACCTTTACGCTGTGCAATAGCCACCACATCTGCCCCCGGATCGGCAACCGCCGGGCAGCCGGCCTCCGAGATCACACCGACCGACTCGCCTTCCGCCAAAGGAGCCAGATAAGCGGCAACGGCTTCGGCCGACGTATGCTTGTTCAATTCATAAAAGACAAGATTGTCAATCACGATCGAAGGCTCTGTCTTTTTCAGGAAACGGCGTGCCGTACGTACATTTTCGACAATGAAATGACGGATGGAAAGGATAACCTCCCGGTTGTATTCGGGAAGGACCCGGCGATGTTCGACGTCGCCAAGCGTGACAGGGATGAGATAGAGAGCGGACATGAATTTATGATTTATGATTTATGATTTATGATTTATGACCATGATAAAAAAGGCGACATGGCCATAAATCATAAATCATAAATCTTAAATCTTACGCAAAAGTAGTATTTTTGCCGAAAACAAGCGAAAAGAGATGGCACTTCCGATAGATTTTATCACACGTACCCGTGCATTGCTGGGAAATGAGTTCGACAGTTTCGAAGCGGCGTTGCAGGCCGATGTCCCCGTCAGTATCCGTATCAACGAGAAGAAAGGCGCTCCTATCCCGGCAGCCGATACTCCGGATAACCGGGTGGCGTGGTGCGATACAGGTTATTACCTGCCTGAAAGGCTTTCGTTTACCTTCGACCCGCTCTTCCATGCCGGCGCCTACTACGTGCAGGAAGCGTCGTCCATGTTTCTCGAACAAGTGATCCGCAGCCACGTGAAAACGCCTGTCCGATGTCTCGACCTATGTGCAGCTCCGGGTGGTAAATCGACTCATCTGGCGGCGTGCCTGCCGGAAGGGAGCCTGCTGGTCAGCAATGAAGTGATCCGTAGCCGGAGTCATATCCTGGCGGAAAATATCGCCAAGTGGGGAAATCCGAATTGCATCGTGACGAACAACGATCCGAAAGAGATCGGCTGCCTTACGCATTTCTTTGATGTGATCGTCGCCGACGTACCCTGTTCCGGCGAAGGCATGTTCCGCAAAGATACCGACAGCACAGGCGAATGGAGTGTCGCGAACGTCGCGCTCTGTGCCGGACGCGGGCGCCGCATCATCCACGACATCTGGAACGCGCTGAAACCCGGCGGTCTGCTGATCTATAGCACCTGTACCTACAACATGGAGGAGGATGAAGAGAATATCCATTATATAACGGAAGAACTGGGAGCCGAAGCACTGCCCATCCCCGTAAAGGACGAATGGCAAATCACCGGCCCGTTGAAATATAACCATCCGGTCTATCGTTTTTTCCCGCACAAGACCAAGGGCGAAGGTTTCTTCCTCGCCGCCCTGCGCAAAGCGGATGGCGAGACGGAAGAGATTCGATTCAAAAACAAGAATAAAAAAGAAAAGGGAAAAACAGTTCCTGCCATCCCGAAAGCTGTCAAATCCTTTCTGTCGGACACGTCTTCTTTTTCACCCGAATGGAGCGGTAGTATCCTCAGGATGCTCCCGAATCCGTCCGGGGGGGCCTATCCCCTGCTTCGTGAGCACCTGCGCATTCTTTCGGCCGGCATCTGTATCGGCGAGGCGAAAGGAAAAGATTTCATCCCTGCCGAGGAGCTCGCACTCAGCACGGCTCTGCGTCCGGATGCTTTTCCCGTGGCTGATTTAGATTGGGACGATGCGATCCGGTATCTGAAAAAAGAAGCCCTGCTCCTACCCGCCGGTACAGAGAAAGGCTACGTATTGGTCCGTCACAAAAAGTTTCCGCTCGGCTTCGCCAAACATCTCGGCAACCGCGCCAACAACCTCTACCCGCAGGAATGGCGCATCCGCACGGGGTATATACCGGAACAGGTGAAGACGTTCGAATAATGTTGCACAACATAATAAAAAAGATTGTCATTCAAGAGGTTCATCCCAATAATAAACAGTAATTTTATACCGAACAAAATATAAACAGTATGGCAACAAAAAGCCACAAATGCACAGACAAATTCATGACACCAGGTAACACAATGGAGGTCGTTCAGGCGAGACGGTACTTTTTTTAGTTTTCCAAATAAGAGTTCTCTTTTATTCACATAAATTCTAAATCTTATGAAAACAACTATTTTACAATCATTATTCAAAATTGCCTTGCTACTATTCGGCATGGTGGTCGGGGTCGGATGCGACGATTCGGACAATCCGGATAATAGAATACAAGAGGGGATAGAAATTTCCGGCATACTAACAAAAACCGTAGAAAACGGTACAGAGATCAAGTACCCAACGGAGATAACCCCCTTCTTGACCTTAAGAAAAGATCTCACATTCGAAGGAGATGCCGTGTGCAACAGCATCAAAGGAGACTACAAATACAGTGCAGACAATGGGCAATTCAAAATCGAAGGTTTGATAGCGACTGAACTTGGATGTACATCCCCGCATCATGAAGCCGAAACAATGTATCTCGATTATTTCAGGAAAATCTCTTCCTTCAAGCAAGACAGGGAAAATGTCAGGTTCTATTTCGGGGAAAATAGCTATTTGGAGTATAAATCAATATCTGAAAAAAAATGAAAACAACAAGAACTTTTATCATCGTTTTAACCTTTGCCTGCGTTTCACTATTGGTAAATGCACAACTCAGTACAAATGAATTACCATTCTCATTCAGAGTGGAAAATCAACATTTATTCATACAAAAGAACGCACAAATAAACTCCTATAAAGCACTACTTCCCAAAACGGTTGAAGAATTGAATACGGAAGATCAAGAAAACGAAGGAGACAATGAAAATGTACCACCTCGTTTTGGCTATCCTATACCTGTCAATGGGATATGACCAATGCTGGCAACTGGACTGTACTAACAAATGGAGACAAACTCTGGACAATGGAAATATCATCACCGAATGCTCTTTCCATAAACTTATTGTATGACAAATTCTGGTTGCCAGAAGGAACTAGTCTGTTTTTATACAGTAAAGACAAAAAACAATATATGGGTGGCTTTACTTCTATTAATAATAAAGGAGACTCCATTAATCTAAAAGGTTTTGCAACTGGTATTATTCAAGGAAGTAATGTCATTTTAGAATATTATCAACCTGCACATATCTCGCAAACCGCTATAATATCAATATGCAATGTTGTACATGGATATAAACCAATCGTTGCACCTGCAATCCTAACTCGTTCATTCGGAGGATCTGGCAATTGCCAAGTAAACATTAACTGTCCAGAAGGTGAAGATTGGCAAAAAGAAAAAAGAGCTATAGCTTTAATAGTAGTAAATGGATTCCGATATGCAACAGGAGCACTTCTTAACACAACGGCTAACGATAAGCGGCCAATCTTTTTAACAGCAGATCATTGTCTCGGAGGATGGGGCAATTATAATATAAAATATGATGCTGTAACAAATCCAAACTTAAATCATTACATGTTCTATTGGAATTATGAAAGTCCCTCATGTTCTCGTGGAGGAAGCGAACCCCAAATCCTATCGACTTCCGGAGCAACCATATTGGCAAATAATGAATATTCCGATTTTGCACTATTATCCTTAAATGAAGATCCAAAGAATCTTTCCGGTTATGACCCTTATTATTTAGGTTGGGATAGAATAACGTCTTTAAGTTCCACCGGAGTTGTCGGTATCCACCACCCAAGTGGTGATGTTAAGAAAATAGCGACATCGTTTAACCTGCCGGCAAATACTACTCCATATTGGCGTGTTAATTGGAGTCAAACAACAAACGGTTTTTCCGTAACAGAAGGAGGTTCTTCCGGATCACCTCTATTGACAAGAAATACACATCGAGTCATCGGCCAATTATTTGGTGGTTCAGATATCAACTGCAATAATCCTGCAGCAGACTATGCTATCTACGGCCAATTTCATCTTTCTTGGGATTACGGAACCAATCCTCAACGTCGTCTGAAAGACTGGCTTGATCCTAATAACACGGGAGCCCAATTCGTAGATGGCATCCCTGTTCCAGAACCGGAGCCAGACCCAGATCCTTATGTTATCCATATAAATGGCAGTTTTTATCAACTGAATTGCCCGTTATTAGAAAATCAAAAAGTAACTGTCGACCACTGGGGCGGTGCTTACGACGTTTGTAAAAACCAAGAAGTTGTTTTGGAATTTACTTCCAACAAAAAGAATCTGACATGCAGTTTATGGGACGGAACAGGCCCATTCTATCTGCAATACTTTCCACGAGGAGATTACTACACACTTTCTTGTACACCACAAAGCGATATATTCGAACTTTCCTTCACAGACGGGAATATAACTGAATATATAGCTTTTGAAACACAGGACTATTATACGATCTCTTATAGCAACTCATCTCAACTAATACAAATAGACATTAATGAGGATATGGCAAGAATGAAAAACAGCAGTTCATACAAAGTTGCGATTTATAATCAGACAGGCTCATTAATGAAACAGGTCTCTATGGCAAATAAAACAATCTCCATAAATACTACGGAGTTTCCCAATGGAATTTATTTCATACACCTCATGGATAACACAGGTGAAAAGATCGGTTCGAAGAAGATATCAATCAGCCACTAATCTTAATAAAAGGAAGGGGGGAAAACATTATCCATCTTCTCCCCTCCCTTTTCTTTTTCCGTCAATCCATGCAAAACGTATAGAGCGAAGCTTCGCCCCGCCGGAGCAGTTTCGCTTTTTTCGTACCCGGGGCATAAACGAAGGTTTCCGCCACGACAACCCTCTGGTTCTTTTCATCGAGATGGGCATGGCTGACAAACGGGCCGCCCATCATGTCGCCTTCCATCTCCCATAAGCCTCGCACGACTCCACAGTATTCCCCGTTCTTCGAGATTGCCTCGTAAGAGGGGGTAAAACGCTTTTCGGTCGTCATATAAGAACCGGGAAACGCCCCCTGTATATGTTCTCCCAAAACGGAATCGCGCATGGCGACCAGATAATCCAACGTAAACGTGCGTCCGCTGACATAAGGAAAACTATACACGACCATATCGATCCGTCCTCTCGTGCCATGATCAGTCACCCAAAAGAAATCTGCCGTATCTTTGTAAGAACACATCTCTTCCGGAGCATACAGCTGCGCATTGAAACGTGCCCTCACTTTGTCATTCACCCAGACGCTATGCGAACTTTCCAGATAATCGGCCTGCCGTTCCCGTTCTTTCTCTCCCAACCAAGCAACCAATGATGTGCCTTGTTTTTCCAAGTATTCAGCCAAAATCCGGGAAGAAGGAGCGTTGAGCGTAACCACTTCCTGCCCCGTAGCCCACCGGTCTTTTTCCTTATGTACAGACACTTTTGTATAAAGGGATTCATCGATTCGGACATGGATAATGTTGCGGACATAATGCAGCAGACCGTTAAACTGGAAAGGCTCGGCATACGTCACCCGCATGGCCGGCTCATTCTGCGGCAGTCCCGGAATAGGAGCAGTCAGTTGGTCGTACAGTAACCGACCCGCTTCCCCTTTCCACGCATCTTTGTCCATTACCACCAATACTTCATAAGCAAAACCAGTTGCCCTCTTCATAAAGATAGACTGTTTAGCCAGTTTGGATGACCGATTACAAGCGGTCCCCCCTATCAGGACGATCAGAATCAAAGTTAATAGAAATCGCGTTCTCATATCATTCCTCTATTAGATTATCTTAAAAAACTAAATTTACACGAAACAAAGATAGAGAGGAAGAAAAAGAAAGAAAAGAGACGATGCCGGACAAGTGAGACACCGGATAACAAACTAATATACAACCATATAAACCAATCAAAAAGTAACAAATATCCAATTTGGCGGACAATCCGTCCCTTTCCGGTCCTTAATAAAGACGAATAAATTGATCCAAATCGACCTTCTCATCCAGTCGGAGCTTCTTCTTCAACCGGTTTTTCGATTTGGTCAGTGCTTCCGAAGTATTATTGAAAACAGCCAATTGTTCCTTCCGCGAGAAGTTCCATTTGACCAGACAGCAGATTTCCTGTTCATGGCGGGTAATCCCTCGCTTCTCCTTCAAGTCGGACAAGACATGGTGGAAAAGGATATCGGTCAGATGGAACAGCCCATTCCATTCCTCGCGGGTAAGGTTCGTGCGAAGCGGATCCTCTTTCAACTGGACCAGCATCGAAAGGGAATCGGACTGGCATTCGTTTTCAACCGATAAGGAGGAAATTATCCGCTCGCTCTCCCGGAGTTTCTGCTGGTAGAACTCAAGGTCAGACATCCGTTCCTTATAGTGTTCGGATTCGGATGCCGAATGCAACAAGTCTTCTTCCAACTGCTTCACCTGCCTGGCATATTCGTAACGTTCCTTTTGCCAACGGCAGATGGCCGCTTTATTCCGTTTCAGCTTCTCCTTCACCAACCGAAAGCGTTCTTGTCTGCCACCCGTACGAAACCCGACCGCAAATCCGAGCAAGGCTCCTGCGATCAGGGCGACAAAACATAAGGTAAATAATACGAATGTCCAGGGAAAAGGAAGATCCATACCGTCTATATTTTGTTTTTCAGATATTCATAAACAGCCAGTTGTGCCCGGACTTTCACCGGGTTGCCATCCCGTTTGAAATTGTTATGTAGATGTTCGTCGATCAGACAGGCTTTCACATTATCTTGCAACTGTATTTTCAGAATATCTATAATATTTCGCTTGATTTCCGCATTCAGAATCGGAAAAGCCGTCTCTATACGGCGATTCAAGTTCCGGCGCATCCAATCGGCGGAAGTCAGGAACAAATCTTCCTCGCCGTCATTATAGAAGTACCAGATGCGGGAATGTTCCAGAAACATGTCCACTATACGGGTCACCCGGATATTCGCACTGAACGGACGGTTCGGAACCAGGCAACAAATCCCCCGGACAATCAGATCGATTTCCACCCCGTTCTCGCTTGCGTTATACAATTCATTGATCATATTCTGGTCATGCAGTCCGTTCATCTTCAACACGATGCGTCCTTTACGTCCGGCCTTCACGTGCTCAATCTCCCGATGGATCATGCGAGTCAGTTCCGGCACCATATTGAAGCGGGCGACCAGCAGATGGCGGAATGTCGGTCCGGCCAGCTTCCCTTCCAGCACCGCAAACACTTTGTTTATATCGGTTATCAATTCCGCATTCGAAGTCAGCAACGCCATATCGGAATAGATGCGTGCCGTTTTTTCATTGAAATTGCCGGTACTCAAATAGGCAAAATCCCGCCGCTTGCAGCCGTCTTCCGTATCTTTCCGCAGAATAACCGCCACTTTTGCATGTACTTTCAGACCGGGAATGCTATAGATGATGCGAATACCCGCCTGCTCCATCCGTTCGGCCGTACTCATATTGTTCTCTTCGTCGAAACGGGCTTTCAACTCCACAAAGACCGTCACCTTCTTCCCGTTCTGAGCAGCGCTGATCAACGTGTTGATAACAGCCGAATTCTCTGCCACCCGGTATTGCGTGATTTTGATCTCATCTACTTTCGGATCAAAAGCCGCCTCCATCAGGAAGCGGATCAGGTAGTCGAAAGACTGATAGGGGAAATGCAACAGGATATCCCGTTTTTTCACCGCCCGGAAGACAGAGCCCATCTCGTCCAGAAAAGGCACACGCATGGGAGACGGGACCTGCTGCTCCAGTTCTTTTCCTCTTGGATTCGGCAGTTTGATCAGATCCTGCAAATTGTTATACCGTCCTCCCAATACCAGATCGTCTGTGGTAATACCAAAAGCATTGCATATAAACGCCAAGAAATCATCAGGCATATTGCTGTCATACATAAATCGGCTTAAGGCACCGATCTTGCGCTTTTTCACTTTCTTACGAATGTTTTCCACGATATTCCCGCCTTTCTCGTCATCCAGGTAAATATCGGCATCCCGTGAAATCTTGATGCTATAACAACTCTCCACCACATAACCGGGGAAGATACTGGACAAATTGGCCCGGATAATATCGTCGATAAACATGATATAGTGTTTTCCTTCATGCGTAGGCAATTCGATAAAACGAGGTACTTTCGCATACGGGATTTTCATCAGGGCATAATAATAGTCCGGCACATAATCCGGCTCCGCCATCCGCTTGCTCTTTTTCACCATCCGGATCACCAGATAAAGACGACGGTCGCGTATGAACGTACGGATATCCCCCGCTTGTATCATGACCGGCGAGAGGAAAGGGAACACCTCTTCATTGAAAAAGTTATGCACGAATTCTTCATGAAACGGTTCCGGCCGGCTGTCCTGATACAGGTAGATATCCTGCCGGTTCAATTCCTGCAATACTTTGGAGAATATGCGATAGTATTCGCGCTGCTGTCGGTTCACCTCTTCCGTGATTTCGGCAAGCGTCTCTTCGGCTTCCGCCCCGCTTTCTTCGGTGAAGTTCTTTTTCATGATTACTCCCCGGTGCTCGGCAACCCTTATTTCGTAAAACTCTTCGAGATTGGACGAATAGATCGACAGGAACTTGATACGCTCATAGATAGGGAGCGTTTCATCCTCCGCTTCCAGCAAAACGCGATAGTTGAAGGACAACCAGCTAATATCACGTTTAAAGTATTTATGTGAATTCTCCATCGTATTATTATCTTCGGTCGGTAAATATAAATACTTTTGTGGGATAAAAGAAATTGTTATGCTTAAAATAGGACTTCTTTCAGATACCCACGCTTGGTGGGACGACAAGTACATGGAATATTTCTCGGAATGTGACGAGATCTGGCATGCTGGAGATATCGGTTCGGACACACTGGCGGCACGCCTGGCTGCCTTGAAACCGCTTCGTGCCGTATATGGCAACATCGACGGGCAATCGCTTCGGCTGCAATATCCGCAGGTCGCTCATTTCAAAGTTGAAGAAGTAAACGTGATGATGACACATATAGGAGGCTATCCCGGACGTTATAACCCGCTTATCCGGAAAGAACTGTACGACACCCGCCCTAATCTTTTCATTGCCGGACATTCGCATATCCTGAAAGTCGCTTTCGACAGAAGTTTGAATTGTTTGTATATAAATCCGGGGGCAGCTGGTAAAAGCGGGTTTCATCAGATAAGGACTCTGGTACGTTTCGTTATAGACGGGAAACAGATCAAGGATTTGGAAGTTATTGAATTGGGGAACCGATAAGAAGGTGTCAAAACATCTTCATCACGATCTTTCAGTAAACAGTAATTTGTTCTGACATACCTCCTTATCGATTCTAACAACCAGCACAGCAGAAATTTTCTGCCAGCAGGACCGTGTTTTGCAAATAAGCAAACTCCTGTTCAAAATATTCGCTGAAAACACCCGAACCCAGATTTTCTTCAATCTGTTTGGAAGTCCAGAGCTTTCCGTTCGGTTGTTTGATCTGATCCATGACCTTTTCTGAACGCACACACATCACATACAAGTTCACCAGATGTTTCACCTTTTCGTTCTCAAATGTGTACCGAATCAGGAAGCGGGGCATGACATCTTCTTTTTCACCCAAGCCACCCATTGTTTCACGTACCGTACTTTCTATACTATGACGGAACAAAACATAGCTGTAGAACGGATAGTCGATCGTATCAGGAGATACAAAAGACTTCTTCCCTCTGTTTACCAGATAAAGCATTCCCTGATAAATAACAGCCACACGTACGACAGGATGATAATACTTTTTTGGTAACGAACGACTTACGGATCGAGCTATGCAACCTATCACCTTTCCACCGTCGTTCAGAACAGGTAACCACATTTCTTTCCGAAGGCTACCTTGCATCATCGAAATCCTTATCTGTTCATATAGAATCAAAAATACTCCGATAACGATCCCAAGCTCTCTGTATAAAAAACGCTCCATACGCACGCTCTGCATCGTTTCGGGCAGAATACTGTATACCAAAATAATGAACAGATGCAATGTATAAAGGTTCTGGATGAGCTGGGCGACAAAAAAGAATTCATTTAACGTAGTACGCATCAATGTCCGCTTGTAGGTCGGATGCTGAGAAGTCCGGATCCGCCGCAATATTGTCCGCTTGGCAAACCCCAAAAACGCCAATACCACTACCAACAACACTTCTGTTATCAACGGAGAATAAATAAACAACACCGGCTCAAGCCGAAGGCAAAGAAAAATCGAATAAAGAACTAATGTTGTCGCAGCCGGTAATAACAAAAATTGATAAACTTATCCTTACTCAGGATCTGAAACAAGAAAATACAAACGAAACAAAAGGTAACGCCGATTATGAAGGATAACAAATATGAAAAATAATTATCCAAAAACATAAACAGCAACAGTGGCACTAAGCCTATAGCCTGATTATCCAGGCTCCTCTTCACTTTGTTCATACCCTTTCCACCTTTTTTCCCTTTATAACATAACAAACTGTACAGAGAAATGTTTTCGCCATCATACGTGTTTTTCAGCGTGATAAGAGGAACGGACCAGTGGAGCGCTTTCCACCTTTTTGAACCCTTTTTGTAAAGCAATTGATTTATAAGACTCAAACTGTTCGGGCGTAACGTATTCTTTTACCGGAATATTTTTCCGGCTTGGCTGCAAGTATTGCCCGATTGTCAAGACGGAGACACCGGCAGCCCGCACGTCATCCATCAATTCGCAAACTTCCTCGACTGTTTCACCTAAGCCTACCATTATACCGGTCTTGGCAACAACGCCTTGTGCAGCTATACGCGCAAGCACGGAAAGGCTCACTTCGTACTTCGCGGCACTACGCACTTCGGGACTGATACGGCGAACGGTTTCCATATTATGGGATATTATTTCGGGAGCGGCTGCCACCACTTTATCCACCAGTTCCAACCGTCCCTGAAAGTCGGGGATTAAGACCTCTACTGTCGTTTCAGGATTAACCGCTTTTATCGTACGGATCGTATCCACCCAATGCTGCGCACCCAAATCAGGCAAATCATCCCGGTCAACAGAAGTAATGACCGCATGTTTCAAATTCATCAGCCGGATACTTTCCGCCACATTCGCAGGCTCCTTCGGGTCCAACGGGAGCGGCTTGCCAGTCAACGTATTGCAGAAACGGCAAGAACGCGTACAGATATCTCCCGCAATCATAAAGGTAGCCGTCCCTCTGCTCCAGCACTCTCCCATATTCGGACATTTTCCGCTGGTGCAGATAGTATGCAGACAGTGGGATTCAACGATGCTTTTTGTCCGTGTGAACTGTTCGTTCCCACCCAGCCGGATTTTTAGCCAATCCGGCTTTCTCAAATGTTCTGACATTATAAGTTACAAATTATCAAATAAAAAGTTAGACATTCTGGTATACAGATGATAGCGGGTGTTTCCACCGTAAATACTATGATTACGATCTTTGTAAACCTGCATTTCAAACTGTTTACCGGCTTGTACCAAGCTCTCAGCATAATCCATTGTCTGCTGGAAATGCACATTATCATCGGCTGTGCCATGAATCAACAACAACTTCCCCTGCAAATCCTTCGCCAGACGGATCGGTGAAGTAGCGGCATACCCTTCAAAATTTTCTTTTGGCGTACGCATGAAACGTTCCGTATAGACAGAATCGTAATATTTCCAATCGGTAGGAGGTGCAACAGCAATACCGGCTTTGAAAGTTCCATTGCCAACACTCATGGCCATCAGCGTATTGTAACCGCCGAAGCTCCATCCCCAGATAGCCATGCGGCTCTTGTCGACAAACGGCAATTTGCCTAAAGCCTGTGCCGCTTCCACCTGGTCCTTGGATTCCAGTTCCCCCATCCGCAGATAGGTACATTTACGGAAGGCTTCTCCGCGGGCTCCTGTACCACGTCCGTCCACACAAACCGTAATGATCCCGTTAGCCGCCAGATATTGTTCCCAGTCAAAGCTATATTTATCCAATACCTGCTGGGAGTTCGGGCCACTGTACTGGAACATCAGAACCGGATATTTTTTCGACTCGTCGAAATCGACCGGCTTCACGATCCATGCATTCAGTTCATAATCGGAAGCTGTACGCACTTTGATAAACTCTTTCTCGGCATATGAATAACCAGCCAGCTTATCGACTAAACGGGCATTATCCTGCAGGACACGCAGGACTTTATTCGACTTCGTCTCGTTTACGGTGATTTTAACCGGCGTATTTGCATTTGAATATTGATTTACATAATAAGCGAAGTTATCGCTGAATGTGGCATTATTCGTTCCTTCCTGTGTGGAAAGTTTCGTCTTTACTCCTTTCGCATCGATTTTATATATAGCACGCCGGATCGGACTTTCTTCGGCCGATTCATAATAGACCGTCTTTGTCGCTTCATCATAACCCAGAAACGCAGTCACATCCCAATTGCCCTTCGTCACCTGGCGCTGCATGACACCCGTAGGAGAATACAGATAAATATGCGCATAACCATCCTGTTCGTTTACATATGAGAAACTGTTCGCATAGAAATGGATGGAGTTCAACCATTCCGAATCGACATAAGCCTTATTTTCATCACGCAGGATCAAACGAAAAACACCGCTTTTCGGATTCGCATAATACATATTGAAAACATTCTGATGACGGTTCAAGGTCATCACAGCCAACTGATCGTCATTATTCGTAAAAACAATCCGCGGAATATAGCTGTCCGCTTCTACCGGAACTTTCAATTCTTTTGTATCCTTCGTCGTCACGTCATAAGAATGCAACGTAACTTTCGAATTCTTCTCACCAGCCTTCGGATATTTATAATTATAATAGCCGGGATATAATCCCTCTCCGAACATCTGCATCGAATATTCGGGAACTTCCGATTCGTCGAAACGCACAAAAGCCAGCTGCTCGCTGTTCGGAGACCAAGCCATCAGGTTCGTTACGGCAAACTCTTCTTCATAGACCCAATCGGTAATGCCATTCAGGATTTTATTCATTTCACCGTCTTTCGTCACCTGGACCTCTGTATCATAATCGAATTTACGAATCCATATATTATTGTCACTCACATAAGCGACCATCCTCCCGTCCGGCGAGAATGTCGGAATCATCTGCTTGCCTTTCGAATCTGAAATCGGTTTCACATAATTACGGCGCACATCGTAGTCATACACATTCGCCTTGAATGAACGGCGATAGATCGGTTCCGTATCGCGCCATACAAGAATATGGTGTCCGGTACTGCTAATCGTGTATCCGTCGAACTTGTCAAACGTACACTCACGCGCTTTCTCTGTATTGAATAAAGTATCGACCGGATTTCCAGTACGATAAGAATACTTTATAATCATGTTGCGAGCATCATTCATAGCCGTATAATGCTCGCCATCAGGCATAGAACGCATTTCTCCAATATTAGTAACCTGGCGGAACTGACCGTCTGTAATTTCTTTTAAATCGACACGTTTGCTCCCATTCTGGGCTGCCAGGCTCCCAACCAGCAAGAACGAAAGTAAAGCACCAAAACCTAATCGTTTCATGTATGATTCTATTTTTATCTTAATATTTCAGTTAGAACGGATTGCAAAGTTACTACATTCTTGCGGATTTATTATCTTTGCCCTTATGGAAAACAGCAAACCATATCGTGAATTCGGAGATTTCCTGCGGGAAGTATTTCCTTATAAAGTGCAAAAGATATCAATCAATGCCGGCTTTACCTGTCCGAACCGCGACGGGACGAAAGGTTTCGGCGGTTGTACCTACTGCAACAATCAGACGTTCAGCCCGGAATATTGCCATACAGAAAAAAGTGTAACGGAACAACTGGAAGCAGGCGTTCGCTTTTTCTCCCGCAAATATCCGGAGATGAAATATCTGGCCTATTTCCAAGCCTATACAAACACGTATGACGAACTGGATTCGTTGATTTCTAAATATGAAGAAGCACTCGCCTGTCCGGATGTCGTCGGACTGATCGTCGGTACACGCCCGGACTGTATGCCGGACACGCTATTGGATTATTTCTCCGCTTTATCCCAAAAGAAGTTCGTAATGATCGAATATGGCCTGGAGAGCACGCTGGACCGTACTTTAACCCGTATCAACCGGGGACATACACATGCCGAATCGGAAGAGGCCATCCGCCGCACAGCGGCCCGGAACATATACACGGGAGCCCACTTGATCTTAGGCCTTCCGGGAGAAAGCAGGGAAGAGATATTACACCATGCCGACATTCTGTCCGCCCTTCCGCTCACAACACTGAAGCTTCACCAGTTGCAACTTATCCGAGGCACGCGCATGGCTAGGGAACAGGCGGAACACCCCGAACAGTTTCATCTCTATACCGCCGATGAATACATCGACTTGGTCATTGACTTCATAGAACGATTAAACCCCTCTATTGTCGTAGAGAGGTTCGTATCACAATCCCCCAAAGAGTTGCTGATTGCACCGGATTGGGGGCTTAAGAATTTTGAATTTACAGCCAAGGTAAATAAACGTATTTCAGAACGAAATGCGCGGCAGGGGCGTCTGCTCAATCCTCCTTCTTCGGAGCCAGTTCTCCCTGGTATGTGATATTCTGCCTATTAGTCGGCGTTACGCTTATGATCGCGGAACCATTTGAAAATACTTGCACATCGAAACGGAAAGTATCTTCTTTGGTACGGGCTACGAATTTAATTCGAGCGGTTCCCTTCTTATCGAAGGTTGATTGATAATCGGTAATTGATTCTTCAAAACGCATCCCGTCACCTCCACCATACGGTAAAGAATATGCCCTACCGAAATAAGGCAGATAAGAAATCGCCGAATCACCGCGCATTTCAAGAGAATAAGGAGTCGTCAGATGAACCGTACGTCCTCCCATTGGTAACGCCCGATCTACCTCGATCGTAAACCGGCCGTTTTCTATCATTTCCTTTATTTCTTTTGCTTTCTGTTCTTCCCTTTCCTTCTTACTTTGAGAATAAAGGGATTGTCCCCCGAAAAAAAGAACAATCCCTACAAAAAAGAATAACCTAATGTTTCTCATATAACCTTAAATAACTAAACACTATTATTTGCCTATGTATATATAAGACAATTCTAAGCCTTGAAAGGTTTATTCGTTTATCATTAAATTACCTTAAAAACAAAGACTTGATTACGATCCGATTTCAAACATTAACTACTTGCATTTGTATATGTCCCTTAACTTTGCTTTATTTGTCCCTTCAATTTTCTGAAACAGATTAATAATTTTATGGAGAAAAAACATCAGTATCAAGGATTAACCAAACAAGAAGTAGAAGAAAGCAGGCGCCTTCACGGCGAAAATATCCTCACTCCTCCAGAGAAAGCCTCTCTATGGAGCCAATTTCTTGAAAAATTCAATGACCCGATTATCAAGATCCTATTGGTGGCATGGTTCTTATCCATGATTATCGCCGGCGTACATTGTTGGGGACCGGAGGCTAAAGGCTTCACTGCCTTCCTCGAACCGATCGGCATATTCTTTGCAATCATGTTGGCATCTTGTGTCGGCTTCTTTTTCGAAGTCAAAGCAAACAGGGCATTCAATGTTTTAAACACGGTCAATGATGATATTTTCGTGAAGGTGATCCGTGAAGGGAATATCTGCCAAATTCCGCGAAAAGAGGTTGTCGTCGGCGATATAGTCGTACTTGAAACGGGAGAAGAGGTCCCTGCCGACGGACATTTATTGGAAGCGATCTCCCTCCAGATTAACGAATCGACACTGACCGGCGAACCGATCATCAGCAAGACGACAAATGAAGCCGACTTCGACGAAGAAGCGACCTACCCGTCCAATGTTGTCATGCGCGGAACGACCGTCGTTGACGGACACGGTGTAATGGCAGTGGAGAAAGTCGGCGATGAAACCGGATACGGGAAAGTGTATGAAGGCTCGCAGATAGAAAATAATATCGACACACCGTTGCAGATGCAGCTGGCAGGGTTGGCAAAGGTGATCAGTAAAGCCGGCTATGCGATTGCTGCCATCACTTTCATTGCGCTGCTGACAAAAGTCTTGCTGTCCTCATCCGGGATGCCGGTCATGGACTTGATCTCGCACATCCTGAATATCTTTATGGTAGCCGTCACGTTAATCGTCGTTTCCGTACCGGAAGGCTTGCCGATGAGCGTGACACTCAGCCTTGCACTCAGCATGAACCGCATGCTGAAAACAAACAATCTAGTCCGTAAAATGCATGCCTGCGAAACAATGGGGGCTACCACGGTTATCTGTACCGATAAGACCGGGACACTTACGCAAAACCAGATGCAGGTATATCAAACGAACTTTTACAACCTGAAAGACCAGAAATTGGTAGACGATGAACTGAGCGTGCTAATCAAAGAAGGAATATCAGTCAATTCGACTGCCTTCCTCGATTTCTCCGAAGAAAAGATAAAAACATTGGGGAACCCGACGGAAGCAGCCTTGCTGCTATGGTTGAACAGCCAACATCAGAATTATCTGGAAATAAGAGAAAATGATCGGATACTGGACCAACTGACATTCTCCACCGAACGGAAATATATGGCAACAGTCGTACAATCATCCTTATTGGGCAAACGCGTGCTGTATGTCAAAGGTGCCCCGGAAATCGTACTGGCGAACAGCAATCGGGTGGCTATCGACGGGACCTACAAACCGGTAGAAGAATGCAAAGCCGGTATCGAAAAGCAACTGCTGGACTATCAGAACCAAGCTATGCGTACGTTGGGATTCGCCTATCAGATACTGGAAGACGGGCAGGATGCCACATTCTTCGTGAACGGACGACTGCACAAGACGGACCTTACTTATTTAGGTATCGTCGCTATTTCCGACCCTGTCCGTGCTGATGTTCCGGCTGCTGTCCAAAGTTGCCTTGATGCCGGCATCGACATCAAGATCGTGACCGGCGACACTCCGGGAACGGCTAAAGAGATCGGACGGCAGATCGGAACCTGGAAGACCGGAGACACCGAACGCAACATCATCACCGGCCCAGGCTTCGAAGCCTTGACTGACGAAGAAGCGCTGGATCGCGTGCTCGACTTGAAGATCATGTGCCGCGCCCGCCCGACTGACAAACAACGCCTGGTACAATTGTTGCAACAAAAAGGAGCCGTAGTGGCCGTCACAGGTGACGGTACCAACGACGCCCCGGCCCTGAAAGCCGCACAGGTCGGACTATCTATGGGAGACGGAACCTCCGTGGCAAAAGAGGCAAGCGACATCACGATCATAGACAACTCGTTCAGTAGCATTACCCGTGCGGTGATGTGGGGACGTTCCCTGTACCGGAACATCCAGAAATTCCTGTTGTTCCAGTTGACAATCAATGTGGCGGCCTGTCTGATCGTCTTATTGGGCTCCCTGTTAGGAACCGAATCTCCGCTCACGATCACCCAGATGCTTTGGGTAAACCTGATTATGGATACATTTGCCGCCGGTGCACTGGCTTCGCTGCCGCCTAACGAACGGGTGATGAAAGACAAACCCCGCCGAAGCGGTAAGGACGGCGACTTTATCATTACCCGCCCGATGGCTTACAATATTTTCGGTGTCGGTCTCGCATTCGTAATCGTTTTGATGGGATTGTTGCTCCGCTTCCATGCACAGGATGGACTGACGCCGCACGACCTATCCTGGTTCTTCAGTTTCTTCGTGATGCTTCAATTCTGGAATATGTTCAATGCAAAAGCGTTTATGGAAGACCGCTCGGCATTCGCCAACCTCAAAGAGAGCAAGAGTTTCCTGACGGTGGCCCTGCTTATCATCGCCGGGCAATATCTGATCGTCACGTTCGGCGGCGAAATGTTCAGTGTCGTCCCGTTATCTTGGAAAGACTGGGGAACCATTATCGGCTCGACTTCTCTGGTTCTCTGGATCGGAGAGATAGGCCGGTTAATCGAAAGATGGAGAAAATAAATAAAAAAAGAGGGTTGCGCAAAAAACTGACGCAACCCTCTTCACTTACATCTAAATCATTAACAGAGATTCTTACTTCTTGTAAGTCTTATACCCATAAACAGCCAAGTCACCCAACTCTTCTTCAATACGGAGCAACTGGTTGTATTTCGCCATACGGTCCGAACGGCTCAAAGAACCGGTTTTGATCTGTCCGCTATTGGTAGCAACAGCGATATCGGCGATCGTAGCATCTTCAGTCTCACCCGAACGATGCGAAGTGACGGAAGTATAACCGTTACGGTGTGCCATTTCGATTGCATCCAGTGTTTCGGATAACGTACCGATCTGGTTCACCTTGATCAGAATAGAATTGGCACAGCCTTCCTCAATGCCTTTCTTCAGGAATTCTACGTTTGTCACGAACAGGTCGTCACCGACCAACTGGCATTTGCTTCCCAACGCTTCAGTCAACAGTTTCCAACCGGCCCAGTCGTTTTCGTCCATGCCGTCCTCGATAGAGTCGATCGGGTATTTAGCAACCAATTCGGACAAATAAGCGACCTGCTGCTCGGCAGTACGCTTAGCACCTTTGGCTCCCTCAAATTTCGTATAATCGTATACGCCATCATGATAGAATTCGGAAGAAGCACAGTCCATAGCAATCGTCACATCCTTACCCGGCTCGTATCCGGCAGCTTTAATAGCGGCCATGATGGAGTTCAAAGCGTCTTCCGTTCCATCCAAAGCAGGAGCGAAACCACCTTCGTCACCGACAGCCGTACTCAGGCCGCGATCGTGCAACACCTTCTTCAAAGCATGGAAGACTTCGGCCCCCATACGCAAACCTTCACGGAAACAGCAAGCTCCAACCGGACGGATCATAAATTCCTGGAAAGCGATCGGGGCATCAGAATGCGAACCGCCATTGATAATATTCATCATCGGGACAGGCAATACATATGCATTCGTCCCGCCGATATAACGGTAAAGAGGCAGGTCCAAATAGTTAGCTGCCGCCTTGGCAACAGCCAGAGAAACGCCTAACATGGCGTTGGCGCCTAAATTAGACTTTGTCTTCGTACCGTCGAGTTCAATCAGTTTATGGTCGACCTCACGCTGGTTCAGGGCGCTCATGCCCAGGATAGCGGGAGCAATTACATTATTTACATTATCGACAGCTTTCAGAACGCCTTTGCCACCATAGCGTTTTTTGTCGCCATCACGAAGCTCGATTGCTTCGTTTTCACCGGTAGAGGCGCCAGAGGGAACAGCTGCACGGCCAAAAGCGCCGGAAGCCAAATGTACATCTACTTCAACAGTCGGGTTACCACGTGAATCAAGAACTTCTCGTCCTACTACTTTTACAATTTCCATACTTTTACTATTTGAGTTTTATCTTTCGTATAAATATAACAAAAGAGGACGAGGCTTTGTTGGGGAAAGGGGATCAATATTGTCTATCGCCCCATTTACAACGACATCGACAATTCGATCCGACATCCTAAAGCGTTCATTATGCGATAGAATGTTTATACATAACGAATCCCAAAAGGAAATGCCACCTCCCCTACTTTTTCCGAACAAAACTTTCCGGCTTTCAGATAAACGATTATCTTTGTTACACTATCCGGCATTGGATAGCGACCTAAAACCTGTCAAACTATGAAATCAGACATGTTTATTGATCCGAAATCGGATTACGCGTTTAAAAGGTTTTTCGGCACTGTGTCGAACAAGGAGCTTACAATCGGCTTCCTGAACAGCCTGCTTAACAAGGATATCAAAGATATCATATTCCACAACGTGGAAATGCAAGGCAACAATACTGATAGCAGGAAAGCTGTATTCGATTTGTTTTGTGAAGGATCGGATGGAGAGCTTTTCATTGTCGAAATCCAGAAAAAGAGACAAAAGTACTTCTCCGACCGTGTACTTTACTACGCTTCGTTTGTTATACAAATGCAGGCTGATATAGAAAGCGAGAAGTTCCGGTTGGCAAAGGAAGAGGAGAGAAGACGGTGGAACTATCATATCAACAAAGTGTATGTAGTCTGCTTTTTGGACTTCCGGCTCGATACGCGCTACACAGACAAATATCGTTGGGATGTCGTGCGCATGGACCGTGAACTGAAAATTCCGTTCAGCGAAACACTGAATGAGATCTACTTGGAGCTTCCAAAGTTCAACTTGAACTTTGAGGAATGCGATACGTTTTACAAAAAATTTTTATACACGATGAACAACATAGACATTATGGGACAGTTATCAAAAGAAACAATACAAAACGACAAACTCCTGCGAAAACTCAAAAGCGCTATCGAACTACAACGCATGAGCGCTAAAGAACGCTTAGCATACGAACTAAGCATTGCAGCCGAACGCGACCTGGCTGCCTGCATGGCTACAAGTTTTGAGGAGGGGGAGGAAAAAGGAATAGCTAAAGGCATCACCGAAGGAATGCGCAAAATCATCTTGAACATGAAGCAAGCAGGCATGGATCTTGCCACCATCGCCAAAACTGCGGGACTGCCGGAAAAAGAGGTAGAGGCGCTATTGAAATGAATTACAGCCTTGAAGGATCAAGATGAACTGCAACGTAATCATATAACGAAGCCCTTGCAACCAAACGATTGCAGGGGCTTGTTTTTTGTCTGCCTCCGGTCTTCACAGAGGGAAGGGCAGAAGAACTTCTTATAATTTCATTAACTTTAGTATTAATATTCACCGCTTGTTCCCCCTCGCGGGGTAATTGGTCGCTCCCAAGTAACGGCTGCAAGGCCGGCTATCCGGGAAATACCGCACGGTGATATTTAGAATTATTTGATTATAAAATGTCATATGTCTGTAAAGGCGGTACGTGAACCGCCCTTACGATAGACAGTATTGTTTTTTAGTATCAACCGTTATTTAACGATAGCCTTTACAGCTTCTTCACCTTCAACAGCTACAACTACGATACCCTGCGGAGCAGCGATTGTAGCGTTGTCAGAAGAAACAACCGTGTTAGCCACTACCTGGCCCAAGATGTTGCTGATGACAACTTTCTTGCCGGCAGCACCGGCAATTGTTACGTTGCCTTCGCCAGATATAACCTTAATTGCTGCTACTTCCACGTCCTCGTTAGCTGTTGCATCGCCTTTGCCCAATGTAACAACCAGAGCTTTTTCCACCTGATTTGTAAAGCCTAACTTACCGTTCAGGTTGTACAAATAATAATTCGGAGCAGAAATCGGTCTGATTACATAGCTGCTTTCAGAAGCTTTCATAATGTAGAACTTGAAGTTATCAACACCACCCAAGCATACATCTTCTTCTTCCTCTTCTGCAACCAAAACAGTCTCGCCGTTTACAGTCGTAGAGATTGTGTCAAGACCAGCCAATGTTGCCGGACGGAAAATAGCTTTCAAATCGCCATCACTTCCATCTACTTCTGTATAAGAACCTTCCAAAGCATAGTTTACATTATATACATAATCAGCCTTGTTAGCATCCCAATGAAGCATAGAATCCGTTGCGAAATACAAGAAGTCTCTTGCTTCTTCTTCACCATTACCTTTAGAGATATAGAAAGAATGGAAATCCTTGTCGATATCAGCTGTATCCAACCAGAATGTCATACCTTCGCCGATAATACCTTCCAAGATACCGTTCTTGTTCTGTTTCACAGCAACAGCACCTTCTTCGCTATTGAATGTAGCGTGACGTGCTACAGCTTCCAATGATTCAGAAAGAGCGTTAAAGTCAACCGTTACAGCTGAATAAGGAGCATTCAGTTCATCCAAAGTTGCAGAAGCAGCGTCAAAAACAGCAGTTGTTGTATTTACAGACCATTTGTTAGCATCATACTTAATCAGACCACTGTAATTTACTTCATCATTTCCAGCTGTAATATCAGTTTTGCCCAACTCAATCATAGCATACGTTCCATCTACATTTTTCTTGAAGAATACACGTTTGGCATCGTCTTTAGCAGTTGCAGCTTTATAATCACTAGTAACACCACCAAAATACTGCTTAGAATTATCGTTCTTCAAATTGTACAGCAAATAAGAAGTCGCAACGTTTACAACAGAGTCTTTCTGTTTTACATCTGTTCCGTCCAGATAAGCATATTTCATCTTATTTTTTACGCTTTCAGCCTTTTCAAACATCCACTGAACGCTATAAGCCGGATTGTTGATAGGAACAAAGTAAGGACTAGTACCTTTGTAAGCCATGTACAGCTTTTCAACCGTTACCGAACCAGTACCGTTGAATACCAATTCAGTCTGCTGGCTCAACTGTGCATCTGTCAATGCCAAGAAACCTTCGCTTTCAGTTGTCGGAGTCAGTTTGACAATCTGATATTTCCAGTTACTAATATCGGTCAAGTCCACAGAACCTGCAACAATACCTGTAACAGCAGTACCTGTGCTCAATGCAGCAGTACTGATTGCATATTCGCCAGCCTTGTCAGTCTTATACATGCTGACAGTGAAAGTCACGTTTGTTTCACGGTTTTTGAATTCGAAGTTACGTCCACTAACAGCAGAAACAACCCACTGAGCCAACGGAGCATTTACATCTACATCTTCCGGAGCTGCTACGGCTGCGCCGAATGCAGCAGTACCATAAGTCGGGATCAAATATTTGCCATACAAAGATTTAGCGGCATCAGCAGTGTTAGCCGGCTTAGTTCCCAAGAAAGAGATGTTGTAGATAGCAGCATCGTCTGCTTTCAATACGTCAGCAGCAGCAGCCCAAGTGTTGCTTGTTGTCATAGCCAAAGACAGTTTGTCGGCGTTACCGGAACCAACAGTCGTGATATAAGTCTTGATACCACCTGTAGTCAAAGAGTAAGCACCTACAAACAAGTTTGAAGCAGCCGTGTTGTCATTACCTTCAACTTTAGCAGAAGCCAATGTAATCGTATATTCACCTTCTGCATTCTGAGGATCGTCTTCTGAAACAGCAAAAACACCGTTCACGCTTGCAACTTTACCATCTTTCTTAACGTTGTTATCGGCCAACTTGTTACCTTTTACAGTTGTAAAGTCGTAGCCTTCACCAGTTGCAGCATCCAAGCCTGTGATACCAAAGTTCTTTTCCGGATTCAATACGATAAATGTGGCAGCTTCAACCTGTGCTTTTGTAAAGCCTGTTACCAACAGTTTCTTACCGGCAGCGTCAGCTTTAACAAAATACATACCAGATGTTGCAGGAGTAGAAATTACACTTACAGTCAATGCAGCATCTACAGTAGATGCATCTACAGCAATCATCTGATCTGCAAACGGATTGACATCCGGATCAGAAACTGCATTTGGGAATGCAAACTTGAAGCCTTGACCGGAAAGGTTGGCGTTCAAATCATCGACAGTGAGGTCTGTTTTAGCAACCCATGCTGTAGCTGCTGTTCCCGCAGCACTTACATCATATGTCGTAACGGCAGTTGAATTAACTTCAAATTGACCAGCCAAATTCAAAACTTTCAGTTTTGTAAAATCCAATCCTTTACCTTCTACAGTAAAGATGTTTGTAACAGTTGCAACATCTGTCACATTACCACTTAACGCATTACCATTTGCTTTCGTCACATAAAACGGTTTTCCATCAGCTTTCAATGTAAACGTAGAAAAGTCACCAATTGCATTGTAAGCATAATCAGCAATTTCAAACAAAGTAGCATTTTCGATAGCAAGATCACCTGTAGCATTATAAGTGGAAACAGCCGTTCCATTTACTTTGTAAGTTTGATCTACTTTGATGAAACCATTTGTGTTACCTAAGTAGAACTTTGCACCATTCTGCAGATCACCTTTTGCGGCTTCCGCTGTAGGAGCAGCGTTTGCAGAACCAAACAACGCACCTACCATCAGTAAGCCCGCTGTCAAAAGAGTAGAAATTCTCTTGTTCATAATCTAAACTTTAATATTAATAATACAATAATTGAAATGTTCGTCCTATATATATGTACACGCGTTAATAATGTACACGTGTTAACTTTCGTATTTTGATAGCAAAAACGATCGTTTTTTTCGTCATTTTTTTCGCCTCTTTTTGGAGTTCGTGTTGAAAAGGTGGTTTTTTGTCCTTAAATTGCTATCTGATTGATAAGAAAGGATATAGAGATAAGATTTTTTTTCAGGAAAAGGGTTGTGGTTTTAAAAAGTATATGTATTTTTGTGGTGTAAAAATGACGAAAAGAAACGATCGTTTTTTTTCGTCATTTTTACATCCACCAAATAGCTCATCCACAGAGATTTATCCACAAAAATAGCATTCTAAAAATTCATTAATACCACTTTCCGGTGCTTTTTAGGGAAAACCCCGATGCCTACTGTGTTTCGAAAGGGTGCTTGTCCGTCATTGACCCGATGCTTACCGGTCTGTTTTTTGAAGTTTTTCGGATTTTCAGTGAAAAACCTGCCAAAGTCCGCCAAGTCTGCCGGGGCCTTTTTAAATTTCGACGACCTGCTTTCCCCGTTCCGTCTTCCGGTAATAACCATTTCCTTCTGAGATGATTAGGTCATTTTTTTGCAGTTTCCGAAGGAATTTATCGACAGTCGATTCTGAAATTTCACGGACATTCGCTTCCTTGACCACGTCAATGCGTTTGAAAGAATCAAGAAGGGAGACAAACAAGTTGCGCAAATGGTGTGGAAACCGGAAGTGCACTTCCGACGAAGCACTCTGCAACGATGTAGCCACGACATAGGCATGTTGCAGACAAACCTTGCCGAGATGGAAGGCGGTGGCGAAATCATCGTCGCTGATCGTCCAGACACGCTCCGAGCAACCACTCTCGCCCTTGCGCAACGCGGTCAGTTGCATTCCTATGCGAAAAATAGCCAGACGATAGCGCAGGACCGTCGATTCCATGTCTTCGTTACCGAAAGAACGGACATTGTAGTACTCGCGCTCGAAAAAACGATCAAGGCGTTTACGTTGGGCATCACTAAATTTGACCCAGGTCGGAGAGTTGTCGAGAAAAACTCCGATATCGAGCACACGCTGCCCCCAACTTTCAAAATATTCGGATGCTGCCGGGCTATCGTCGGCCGAAGTCAACGGACGATAGGTCCCGCTTCCCGGTATGCGGTACATCAGAATACGGCTGAAGAGACCGTTTTCGGTCGAAGGGATCAGGCGGGGAAGCATGGCAGGAGTACCGCTCAGCAGTAGTGCCAAGTTGGGCCGTTTGACCATAAACGATCCGCTGCTTTTCGTCGAGCTGCCTACAGGTTCATGATGATACGACTTGTTCAGCACATCGTTATATTTGCCAAAATCCTGCGAGAACATGCTCAAGACCGTCTCCATCTCTGTATCGACCATGCAGGATGTGTAAGGATAGTTGGCTTCGAGCAGTTCCACGAGCCGGGCCTGCGTGACGTTACCCGTCAGCGCAAGGTTTCTCTGTTTCACCACCTTCGGCTTTGACGGAGCCGGACCGAGCGGCTGTTTGGAGGTCTGTTTCTGACGTTTATGCATCTTGTAGTTATCGTATGCTTCCTGCAACTCTTCATATTCTTCAACCTGGTGACGAGAATTGTCATAAATATACTGTTGCCAGGGTTCGAGCATCCGTTGCAGGGCAGCGATACGCCCTTTCCCACTTCCAGAACCGCCGGTTATGATCGAATAAAAGGCAGGTGTGTAATCGTGTTCGCCCAACGAACCTTTGACACCAGGAGACACGCTGCTCAGAAGCGTCAGCGAAGAAATCAGCAAAATGTCGCGATCCGTACGACTGTACGCACATTTCAATATGTCCGTGAGAAGAGGTGGTAAGTGATCGTAGATATTCTCGTCAAAGCAAGGAAGAAGGGTGTTATCCAGCTCTATATCATCACATTCGCCGTATTCTGCATCCTTTTGTGCCATTTTGGGAAAGGGGGTGGCAGACTTGGCAGATTTGGCAGACTTCGGGACGGAACTGGTCCCGTCCGGACGGAACGCACAGCTCCCATGCGAGGCACTGTAGCGTCGGTAGATGTCGTTTACTGTTGTCTCGACCTCGGCAGCCGGAAAGTCGGCCGAACCGTAGCGGCGGACACACTCACTGACAGCGTCGTAGAGAGAAAAGCCGGCATTGTTCAAGACAGAGGACAGCTTTACAAGATAGGAATGACGGTTACCGGCAACAAAAGTATTGCTTTGTTCATACTTGTCAATGTAGTTCGAAAGCCGCGTGCCGGAGCACACGCTTCCGGAGGAATGTCCGGAAGCGGCCTGAGGCTCCGGGTCAGCAACGGGGATTTCGATCGCTTCAGATTCTTCCTTATAAAAAGCGTTCGGATCATGGCCGGCGAAACAGCCACGGTTCGGATCTTTTCCACTGATGTCCACCTTCACGCCCGGAAGATCCACTTCGACACGGTGTTTGACGATTTCAAAGGCCAAGTTATGATTTTTCAAATCACTGTCGACCATTATGAAGAGCTTGACGCCGGTCCCGGAAGGGCTGACATGACCGGCTTTCACATACGGGAACTCAGCCGCCCGGCGGAGCAATTCAAGGACGGGTATAGGCGAATCGTCTATATCGATCACTATGCAAGCACTATAGCGCGCCATGTGTTCCAACTTACGACCTCCTTCCATCACGCCGCCGGCGACATAGAGGGGCAGTTTTTTCTTGTAAGCATCAGCTTCATCCTTCTTGCCGGCTTTGATAAGCCCACGCAGATAGGCGATCGGTCTCGCATACTCACCACTCTTCACCTTACCGATGTACTGATTCAAGGTCATCAAACTGGCGCTCCCTGTCTGGAACGCAGAGTCGAAGTAAGTACCTTCGACTTCTTTTTGTATTACCATACTATTGTGTATTAAATGAAAGGCTACAGTTCCCGCAGGAACGCTTCGTGCGGCTCTTTCGGTTGTTTATTCTTTCTAAGGTTCCCCCAAGTGCTCAACCAGGCAGGCGACCTGCTTCGGCGTATAAAGTTTCTGGAATTTCACCCATCCCGCAGCCAAAAGTTTTTCTTTCAGACCACGCGAAGTCCGTATCCATACCCACATCCTTTTATAGGCAGTCTCAGGGGGAGATTCCGGGAAATAAAGGAGCGCGAATTCGGTAACACCCATGGCTCCTTTTGCCGATATAAGCTCTATTTTTTTATCATTCATAATAATTTTGATTTAAACATTCTAATACATTATAAATGTACGACATTTTTTGGTATCATGCAAGGAATCCGACAATTATTTTACAAAAAAAACAAGAAATACCGCCAAAACCTCAGCTAACCGTATATACCTTTCCCGCCAGACCTCAGGACACCGTATCTTTGTAATGTAGTAAATCACTAACCCTTAATCTATTAATCGTATGTCAGTAAAGTACAAACTTGTTTTAAAAAAAGACTTGACCAAAGGTGCGGCAATCGATGCCAAGCGGTATTATGCCTCGGCCAATGTCACTGGTATGATGGATTTCGACACGATCTGCGATGTGGTGGCAGACCGTTCAACAGCCAGCGACGGTGACGTGGCTCTCGTCTTGTTGGGACTGATCCGTTGCATGCAAGAAGCGTTGTTGCGTGGAGAAGTGGTCCAATTGGGTGCATTGGGCAACTTCCGGCTCTCACTCGGAAGCTCCGGAGTGGTAAATGCGGATGATTTTCACGCATCATTGATCAGGAAGCCGCGAATAATCTATTCTCCGGGAGTTAAGCTGCGCGAAATGATCGCCAAAGTGAGTATTGAACGTATTGGACAAGAGACAGATAAGTCCAATGCAGGTGGTGAAGATGACAGACCAGGAGAATTATGAAACCAGCGCAAATCAACTTCGTAAAAGAATGCCTACCGGCAGCTGTGTCGGCAGGAGCCGCCTTCAACCTGAATCCGCTGGTCATTCTGGCACAGGCGGCGTTTGAAAGCGGCTGGGGAACGAGCAATCTGGCAAAGGAGTGCCGAAACTATTTCGGACTGACCGCCTATGGATGCAGCAACGCTTATTGGCATGGCGGGAAAACTACCGTAAAGGCATCCTCCTATCCATTGAATTTCCGACGCTACGACACACGAGAGAATTCCTTCCTCGATTTCGCCCGCTTGATACGGAACAATTATCGCTCCGCTTGGCAGGTAAGCAACGACCCGCAGGCCTATGCAAAGGAGATCGCCTACAGTCCTTACATCAGCGAACTGAACGGCGATAATCGGGAAACGTATCGGCACAGTATCATCCAAATCACACAAACGATACAGGCGGTGATGGCGTTAATCGGAGAATAACGGTTCAACCGTATGCCATACCAAACAACCACCCCATAGGGAGGGGTCAAAACTATCCTGTTCCCGCGCTTGACACGGGATCGCATTAAAACCGACGCTACAAAAATCTGATTGATAAGGTCCGTCTTTTTGCGACCCCGCATCAAGTGCAATGTATTATTAACTCTAAACGACTATCCATCATGAAAAAGATCAGAAAGGTTCTTGAATTTATCTTGGCTTTGTTGAATTTTTTGTTCCACTTTAAACCTGTACCGGATGAGACACCTCCCATCAGCCCTGAAAGTTTTCCTCTCCCTGATTATCAAGATCTTGAAAAGAGGAATAAACCTCTATTTGAGACTGTCTGTTAGGGTCAGGCTCTGGTAAAACGCAAAAAGCCCGTCTGCGAAAGGCAGACAGGCTTTTTTTATTTGTTTGTTGAATAAGCCGGAATTTATTCAGCAGCTTTTTCTTCTGCAACCGGTGCTTCTGCAACAGGAGCTTCTGTTTCAGCAGCAGCTGTAGACTTTTTACGAGAACGTCTTGTCTTAGTCGCTTTCTTAGCTGTAGCTGTCTTCAACATGTTTTCGTTGTAATCAACCAGTTCAATGAAGCACATGGCTGCGTTATCACCCAGACGGTTACCAGTCTTCAGGATACGAGTGTAACCACCCGGACGGTCACCGATCTTCTGAGATACTTCCTTGAACAATTCTGTTACAGCATATTTGTCTTGCAAATTGCTGAATACCACACGTCTTGAGTGAGTTGTATCCTCTTTAGACTTAGTGATAAGCGGTTCTACGAACTTACGGAGCGCTTTAGCTTTAGCAACAGTCGTAAAGATTCTCTTATGCTTGATCAAAGAACAAGCCATATTCGAAAGCATTGCGTCACGGTGAGTATTTGTACGACCTAAATGATTGAATTTCTTATTATGTCTCATCGTTTACTTACTCTTTATCTAATTTATATTTAGTGATATCCATACCGAATGAAAGGTTCAAGCTCTCAAGCAGTTCATCAAGTTCAGTGAGCGACTTTTTACCGAAGTTACGGAATTTCAACAAATCATTCTTATTGAACTTAACCAACTCACCTAGTGTTTCAACATCTGCGGCCTTTAAGCAATTCAATGCACGAACGGAAAGGTCCATATCAGCCAGCTTGCTCTTAAGCAACTGACGCATATGAAGTACTTCTTCATCGAACTCTTCATTGCCTTCAGTATCCGCTGTCTCGATCGCAATCTTTTCATCTGAGAACAACATGAAATGATGAATCAGAATCTTAGCTGCTTCTTTCAACGCTTCCTTCGGATGAATAGAACCATCAGTGGCTATTTCAAGAACCAACTTTTCGTAGTCCGTCTTTTGCTCAACACGGAAGTTCTCGATCGAATACTTAACGTTGCGAATAGGTGTGTAAATAGAGTCGATTGCAATCACGTGCATGTCTGCATTCGGATCTCTGTTTTCATCAGCGGGAACATATCCGCGACCTTTGTTAATCGTCAGCTCGATCTGGAAACCTGCGTTCGGATCCAAACGACAAATAACCAACTCAGGATTCAATATCTCGAATCCGGTCAGCTGTTTACCAATATCACCGGCTTTGAACACTTCCGAACCCGAAACAGTAATACTCACTTTTTCATTCTCGATGTCGTCTACGATATGCTTGAAACGAACTTGCTTCAGATTCAAGATAATGTTTGTCACATCCTCGATAACACCCGGGATTGTACCAAATTCATGGTCAACCCCGTCGATCTTAATGGATGTAATAGCAAAACCTTCAAGTGACGACAGGAGAATACGACGTAAAGCATTACCTATTGTAATACCATAGCCGGGTTCCAACGGACGAAATTCAAACTTTCCGAAGAAATTGTCCGCTTCCAACATTAATACTTTATCGGGTTTTTGAAATGCTAATATCGCCATGGAAATCAATTATTATTTAGAATACAATTCTACGATCAACTGCTCTTTAATGTTTTCAGGAATGTCAGCTCTTTCCGGCAGATGCAGTAATTTTCCGCTTAAAGAAGACTGATCCCATTCGATCCAAGGATACTTGCTGTGGTTGAATCCTGACAGTGCGTCGGCAATCACTTCAAGAGATTTGGATTTCTCTAACACCAATAACCTGACCGGCTTTTACAGAGTAAGAAGGAATGTTTACAACCTTACCGTCTACTGTAATGTGACGATGAGAAACCAACTGACGGGCAGCAGCACGCGTCGGGGCAATACCCAAACGGAATACTACGTTATCCAAACGGCTTTCCAGTAACTGCAACAGCACTTCACCGGTAATACCTTTTGAACGTGATGCCTTTTCAAACAGGTTTCTAAACTGTTTTTCCAATACACCGTAAGTGTATTTAGCTTTTTGCTTCTCACGAAGCTGGATTCCGTACTCGGAAGTTTTTCTCTTGCGGGCATTTCCGTGCTGTCCGGGAGGATAGTTCTTTTTTGAAAGAACTTTATCCGGTCCGAATATTGCCTCACCAAACTTACGGGCAATTCTTGTTTTAGGTCCAGTATATCTTGCCATTTTTTTATTGTTTTAAATGTTCTGTTTGAATCTGGAACCGTGCAGCCGCGACTACAGAGAGGATAAGGTCTTTGTGTAATCTATTCACAATTCCGGATTCAATGTTTAAGAAACTATAGTTAATTATACTCTTCTCTTTTTCGGAGGACGACACCCGTTATGAGGAAGCGGAGTAACGTCTACGATTTCCGTTACTTCAATACCTGCGCCATGGATCGTTCTGATAGCGGACTCACGACCGTTACCCGGACCCTTAACGAATACTTTCACCTTTCTTAAACCAAGATCATAAGCTACTTTAGCGCAATCCTGTGCTGCCATCTGAGCTGCATAAGGAGTATTCTTCTTAGAGCTTCTGAATCCCATCTTACCAGCGGAAGACCAGCTGATTACTTGTCCTTCGCTATTCGCTAAAGACACAATAATGTTGTTAAAAGAAGAATGAATATGAGCTTGACCGTAAGCGTCAACTTTTACGTTTCTCTTCTTTGCTGCGACTGTTTTCTTTGCCATATTAACTCTTATTATTTAGTAGCTTTTCTTATTTGCAACAGTTTTCTTCTTACCCTTACGAGTACGAGCGTTGTTCTTTGTGCTTTGGCCTCTCAAAGGCAGACCAACACGGTGACGAACACCTCTGTAGCAACCAATATCCATCAGACGCTTGATGTTCAACTGAACTTCTGAACGAAGGTCACCTTCAACCTTGTACTCAGCGCCAATGACTTCACGAACTTTTGCAGCTTGATCGTCTGTCCAATCCTTAACTTTGATATCACGATCAACCCCAGCCTTATCTAATACGGATTTTGCAGCGCTACGACCAATACCATAGATATAGGTCAAAGCGATTTCTCCTCTTTTATTTTGTGGCAAGTCTACACCAACTATTCTTATAGCCATATTACTTACTTAAATTATTTTGCAAAAATAATAAATTATCCTTGACGTTGTTTATACTTAGGATTTTTCTTGTTAATTACGTATAAGCGACCCTTTCTTCTTACGATTTTGCACTCGGGTGTACGCTTCTTTAAAGATGCTCTTACTTTCATATCGTGTTGTAATTTTATTTGTATCTAAAAGCAATTCTACCTTTCGATAGATCATACGGAGACATTTCTACTCTTACCTTATCCCCCGGAAGGATCTTAATGTAATGCATACGCATCTTTCCTGAGATATGAGCGGTAATTTCATGTCCGTTCTCTAATTCTACACGAAACATTGCGTTCGACAATGCTTCTACAATAACTCCATCTTGTTCAATTGCTGACTGTTTAGCCATATAAAATTAAATCAAATTAAATTGCATTATTACCTAAAACTTCTTCTAAAAACTCGAATGAAGACAAGATCTGGGGACCTTCGGGACGGATTGCGATACAATGCTCGAAATGAGCCGAACACTTTCTATCTTTCGTACGGACCGTCCAACCATCTTTCTCAAAAGCGACATTCTTACTTCCCATATTAATCATCGGCTCAATGCAGATGCACATACCGCTACGCAACAAGGGGCCGCAACCAGGACGCCCGTAATTGGGGACTTCAGGTTCTTCGTGCATCTTCCGTCCGATACCGTGACCGACTAGTTCCCTGACAACAGAGTAACCTTTCGATTCACAATAAAACTGTACGGCATGGCTGATATCTCCGAGGCGTTTGCCTTCAATGGCATGCTGAATTCCCAAGTAAAGCGATTCCTTTGTTGTCTTCAACAAGGCTTTCACTTTGGGATCGACTTCGCCCACACAAAACGTATAGGCTGAGTCACCGACAAAACCATTCAAAACCGTACCGCAGTCGACAGATATAACATCCCCTTCTTTCAGTATTGTCTTCGAAGAAGGAATACCGTGTACAACCTGTTCATTCACGGAAGCACATATGGAATTTGGGAAACCTCCGTATCCTAAAAATGCCGGAACCGCACCATTATCTCTAATGAATTCCTCGGCAATCTTATCAAGCTGAAGCGTATTGACACCGGGAGCGATATGTTTGGCCAATTCGCCAAGCGTCTTACCCACCAGTTGATTCGCCGCACGCATCAACTCAATTTCTTCATCTGTTTTTAAATAGATCATTCTATTAATAAGCACCAACTGCGCCTGAGCGACCTTTAATTCTTCCTGACTTCAACAAACCGTCATAATGACGCATCAGCAAATGACTTTCTACTTGCTGCAGTGTGTCCAACACCACACCAACCAGGATCAACAAAGATGTTCCGCCAAAGAACTGCGAGAACTCCATACTTACACCGGCAATCCGGGCAAAAGCGGGCATGATAGCAACCAACGCAAGGAAAAAAGCACCCGGCAAAGTAATACGGTCCATAATGGTATCCAGATAGTCTTTGGTACTCTTACCCGGTTTCACACCCGGAATAAACCCGTTGTTTCTCTTCAAATCATCCGACATCTGAGTCGGATTGATCGTGATAGCTGTATAGAAATATGTAAACAAGATAATCAGTACAGCAAATACGAAGTTGTACCAAAATCCGGTATTGTCCATAAATGCAGCTACGAAACCAGACTGTTCGCCTGTGCTTGAGAAACCTACGATTGAAATAGGAATAAACATGATTGCCTGAGCAAAGATGATAGGCATTACGTTAGCGGCATTCACCTTCAGAGGAATGTACTGGCGCGCACCACCATATTGTTTATTTCCGATGATCCGTTTTGCATACTGTACGGGCACTTTACGAGTACCTTGTACTAACAGGATCGCACCAGCGATAACAAGCAAAAGGAACAACATCTCAAATAAGAACATAACCAGACCACCGGTTTTCTCACTTGTTCTAGAAACGAATTCTTGGAACAAAGAGTGCGGCAGACGGGCTATAATACCAACTAAAATGATAAATGAAATACCATTTCCAACACCTTTATCTGTAATTCTTTCACCAAGCCATAAGATAAACATACTTCCAGCAGCTAAAATAACTGTAGAAGAAATTGTAAACCATATACCTGCAGGCAGAGCTGCTCCGGCGGCTTTCAGTTGTACACTTAAGTTAACAAGATAAGTAGGACCCTGGAACAGAAGGATAGCCACTGTCAGATAACGAGTCCACTGGTTGATCTTACGACGACCACTCTCTCCCTCTCTCTGCAATTTCTGGAAAGAAGGAACTGCAATTGCCATCAACTGCATTACAATGGAAGCGGAGATATACGGCATAATCCCTAATGCAAAAATAGAAGCATTAGAGAAAGCACCACCAGAGAACATGTCCAACAACGCCAGCAATCCGCCTCTTGTCTGTTCCTGCAAAGCGGTTAACGCTTTGGGATCAATACCCGGAAGCACTACATACGTACCAAAACGGTATATAGCCACCAATAAAAGAGTGGTGAGGATCCGATTTCTCAGATCCTCAATCTTCCAGATATTTTTTATTGTTTCAACAGCTCTCATGACTTAGAGTTTAACGACTGTTCCACCTACTGCCTGGATAGCAGCTTCAGCACTCTTGGAGAAAGCGTGAGCTTCCACTTCAAGTTTAGCTGTCAAGTTGCCTTTAGCAAGAATCTTAACCAACTGGGAAGAGGAAATGAAACCTGCTTCAATCAGTTCGTTGATGCCAATCTTAGAGAGCTGCTGAGCTTCAGCCATGCCCTGTAATGTAGAAAGATTGATAGCTTTGTATTCAACGCGGTTAATATTCTTGAAACCAAATTTAGGTAAACGTCTCTGTATAGGCATCTGACCACCTTCGAAACCAATTTTCTGCTTGTAACCGGATCTTGAT